>OMLO01005046.1_pt1 | contig 11067 bp, 1 predicted proteins | sample 1674811 | NCBI WGS metagenome assembly OMLO01 (sample SAMN06265003, study PRJEB25207) | coral metagenome | isolation source: Coral host | place: Mexico:La Bocana,Puerto Morelos, Mexico | collected 2008-11-13 | reverse complement strand
TGTAGTCTTAGAAAAATTTACTTGTGCTTATTTATTCCAAATTGCACTCGAAATCATTCGATTACCTATACAAATTGTCCAGAAGTTCAAGAAAATAGCTTCATTTCGCCTCAAGTGTTACTGAAGAACTTTTGAAATATGGAAGACGTCTAAAAAGACGAGAACTGCATGACAATAAAATCTTACAACATCAGGTGGACTTTTTACGTCCTTGTGATCGGAACACCATTGTTTCCACTGTCGTCCAATGGCCTGATAAAAACGAAAAGCAACACCATCAATGAAGGTCGTACAAAATACTTATTCCTAACTGGTACAATCTAACCTACGAAGCTGGCATCGGTGACGAATGTACGTTAGGATGCTACATTTTAGAAAAATTTGAGCATCCGAGAAATTCACTAAGATACATATGCAACTCTATGCAATCACCTGTTGGAAAAGCTCAGGGAAGTCATACACATAAGTGGTTCCAAGAGACTGCGCAGAAAACCGTTTCAGCTGAAAGGAGATCAGTAAATGGTACATTAGTTCTCTGATCAAGGTCAGCAGTGAAATTCACAAACAATTTTGTAATCTTAAAAAGGCATTTAATAAAGCCTAGAGTAGATATTTACTGACATTCTGAAAAGACACTGACAGTGAAATTTTTATTTATTATTTATATCGTAACCAGTTTTAAGACTTAAAATATTTCTTTGCTTCCTTAATGGAAAAAGAAGGTGCGTTCTTGCCACCTTCCACCCCCAAAAAAGGGCTAAAAAAAAACCTACCAACAGTTATTAAGATATGTCAAGGTTTATTTTGTACCTGTAAATGATCTTTGGTGACGTAAGGTGTGCTAACAGGAAGACCGTGGTGAGGGCCCTGTTTCTGATCATAGGACTCGAACACTATCTGTTAATCAAAGAAATCGGGATCAGATCAAAACAATAACACAATATTTCTCAGATCTGAAGCACACTGTCTGTTGAAATCATTCTTCAGAAATGTCATGTTTCATGTGGTGAAACGTGATATTAAAACATTCAATAACATTATCGTTATTATACCACGTGATCAACCTCCTTAAAATCCCTGTCAGTTGTATATTGATGTTTGAACTCCCAGTCCCAGGTGTGGAATGCATGGTCTGACCCAGTGCAACCTCTGCAGCCGAAGCCACTTTAAGGGACAGTCACAGCACTTTTGCTGTAGTTTCAGTCAACCAATGCCTTAATAAGGACTGCCTTAATTATGATTAATTAAGTGCCCCCTTTGTACATTACATTTTCCTTCAACACGTCACCGACGTCTACATACGTTGCCATTATTCCAACTCCCTTCTAAACGAGGGAACTGTCAATAACCTGCACGGACAAAAAATGCTCGCTCCTCGACTGAGCTCACTACTAAATATTCACGTAGATTATTACCTGTCCTGTTCTTAAATCCGTCACCTCACGATAAGTATGAAAGCCCAAGTAATACCCAGACTCGTTGGAGATAAATAAACGCAGAGGAATCTTTTTCCCGGTGGGCGTGAGCCTGAAAATGTTTAAAGCAAATGGAGTGAGAAGAAAGGTATTTATTTACAACACAGCGTGGCAGAATGTCGATGTAAATGTTTTCAAAGGAAGCTACGAATTATATGGTCGGTCGAGTGAGCAGTAAAACAGTCTCCCAGATGACAATACAAGCGTTAACAAAATCGGGAGTGTGATAAAAAGACGACTGGACACACACTTCGTGGTGCAAGTGACTGTATGGTAGATCTAGGAGGGTATTCAGTTTAAAAAGGCAGTAGGTCCAGACATAAAACTACCTGGATGAGGACAATGAAAGACAGAAACAAGATAAAATGACAATCTGTTCCGTTAGTGCAGTATCTTAGGGCTGAGTGGAAGCGGAATTGTTGCGGACTTGCGAGCCTACAAATGTTACTGTCAGTAATAACTTCCAATACCTGATAGTGACTTTCATTTCAGCTTGAAGAACACGCAGCTTCCAAAGTCGTCTACCATACCTTGTGACAATGTCACGAATACTCTCTTCAATCTACCAAAAAAAAGAAAATTTTAGTACAAAATATCGCTTTTTGATAGTGTAACATCCTCAATCCCGCAACGATTTTCAAGTCCACCACCCTGGTCATTCCAAAGAAGGTAACAAATAGGTAAAAAGCTAAAAAAAGGTTGTGTTTTATACTCTCCTCTTTAAACCTTTCTCATCCCCCCTGAAATAACCAGCTAAACGATTTTAAGTATTGGACACACACATCCTTAGCGAACCTACCCTGTGGGGCTCTATGATGACACATGGAACAAAGTGAAGGAAAATGTGATTGCAATCTGTCCTTTTGGGCTGCAACAGCAAAACAACATTGAACAATATGAATCTATCTTTATAGTCATTTAGGCCTTCTTATAGATTGACATGTTTTACAGCTTGCTTGCCCCGAAATACAGAGGCTTGGAAGTCTAGCAAGCAGAGGCAAACACTTGCTATTGGCTGAGGTGAGGTTAGATAACTGTGTCTTATTATGGTTAAAATAAATAATTGACTGTATGAATTACTTTGCGCTTTCTGTTAAACCGAATGCATCAAGAATATACAAAATTAGTTATTTAGCAGCAGATCGTTTTCATCTGACGTTATTACTATCACTCAACGTGAAACAAGAATGACAATATACTTACACACTCTGAAAAACAAACTTCTAGTTGATCTAAAGCCTCGAGAAGCTGAATCTCGCTTTCTTTTTCCATGTATTCAAATGATGCTTCCTAACAAGTAACACACAAAGCAAGAAATACTTTAATAAATTTATCAAAGTCAAAGCACTGAAACCTAACTAAAAATAATTTATAGTATTACTTTGGTGATGAAATCCGAGTGCCTCACAATGCTCCTGATGAAGAACCTGTAGTCGGTGACTTCTGATTGAGCAGAAACCTAACAAGAAAAACAAAAATAATGTTGCTTTATTGCGGTTCAATGTTTACCACCCTACAATACGAGCTCAGGAAGGTACAAAGTATCAAGGGGTAAACGTTTCCTTTGAAACGATTTGCAATAAAGGGAAATAGTTCAAAGTCAGGTTAATGGTATAGCCCCTTTTCACGAGTTCGAGAAATACTCACGTCGGAGAGGAAGGAGGATTAAAAGTAACGGAGTCGTGCAGGACAAGGGAAAAACTTAAGAGCAATTAACGTACAATACCTTCTTTGCCGAGCCTAGATACAAATGGAGGTTGTGATTTGTGGTTGGAATTGTCTGCAGATCAAAGTTTCGTAGCCGGAAAACTTCCAACTGGAAAGCGAGCGCGGGCTCCAAATGACGATAAATGGAGTCCTCTTCAAACTGAGAATAAGAAATAAAACATGCATGTTACGATTGCGTGTCGTAAAACCAAAAGCCAACGTAACCACTCTGGCCAATCACCAAGAACACAGACATTCCAGTGAACCAATCAAAACTTAAAGCAAACACAGGTAGCCGACGCAAAGCGCGGGAAAACGTGTGCGAGCGAGCCACGATTAGTTTATGTTCTGATTGGGCGACAAAGTGGCGCGAATGTTTTTGGTAAGCCAATCGCTTGGTGTGGTAATCAAAACCAAAACAGATGCGAAGGACTTTCAACACTCAAGCGAAAACCGCGCTTTCGACGTAAAAAAAAGACCAGATAGCTGTCGAAACTGTGTGTAATACTCACGTTGTCTTGAGCTCTAAAGGTAAAGAACCAAGGTAACATACCCTATGGAATATACCGCAATGTGTCAGTGACTGGAGATAATGTGCAAGCGTTTAAAAAATATCTTTAACACTGTTACCCTCTTATATACAAAAGAAACGACGTCATAAAATGTTCAAAACTCAAAGTGAAACCATCATGATAAGCAGTGAGCGGTTGGTTTCACTGTAGTCCCTACCCTAGTTTTGTAAACATTTGGTGTAGAGGAAGATTGTGTTTGCTGGTATATTTCTCGTCTGGATGAAAGAATGAAAGGACAAAAGAACAGGCAAGGAAAGAGCTCTTCAATTAAAAATAAAGATACAATATAGGCTCTTTAACAAATAGAAAAAGTTATCTCTGTAAGAAAAAAATCAGGCTTTTAATCTACAACAAACTAACCAGAGGTTTACTTTACCTTACAATCACTTAGCAGGTAAGTAATTCTCCTAATTCCCTTGTCCTTTAAAATCTGTTTCTGCAAGAAAAAAGACAGGAAGAAAAGAAAGATTAATGAGGGGCATTCTCTATAAAATTACTTTGTTTTTTCCTGTTGATGTATTTTCGTATTTAGGTTTCCGCGAAACACCAAAAGTGGCAGTTGTTCAGTAGTGAATATATATTGTTGGGGCATGTGCCAACATCAAAAACTTCTATGATGAAATATACAGTGAAAATCTTTACCTTGGACTGGGTAAACTCGTACACGCTCTTGCGGCAAATTTCCACATCTTTACAATTCTTCTCAATTTGCAAGGCAATGTTAATGATGTGAACAGGTTCTTCTTCCTTTCGCGCACCAGGCTAAAAAAAAAAAAAAAAGTACAAATATTAAATTTTATGAGAAATTGTTTCGCAAATTTTTTTACTTAGATAAAGCAGGATTTTTTTCACCAGGATTTAGTGAAATTTATGGAGAAAGATATCTAAGTCACAAACCCACACAACCAATGAGTGCAAAAAGTTGTTTTACTGAGAATAGTCCCTCGACTTCTCTTACAATCTCTAGACCCTGTTCTTGCTCCGCTGCAATTGTCTTGGGACCAGAAAATAAAACACTACTAATTATCTTTGTCTCCTAGTCTAGTCAGTTAGGATGGAGACTATGGTGTTTCGATCAAATACCTACACTCTTGATCAATGAGGTTGTCCGCTAATTACATGTGCTGTGACTGATAAGGCATAGTTCACACAATAGCAAAATAACGAAATAAACGACAGAACGAGATCATGAAATAACGGCATAATCGCTTATGCCAGTAATGTGAACATAACTGAAACATCAGGTTTTTCCTTATCTCGATAAGTTAATAAGTAAAGTAAAGTCAGGGTGTTCATTCATACATACATGCATAACATACATTAACTTTTTGTTCTCGAATATAAGAGTAGCTTTTAGACAAGCTAATTATTCCGAGAAAAAAATAGCACAGAAAATCAACATAATATACAATGGCTTACAAACTACGATGGCTAAAATGAAATAATGTTCACACTGCAATAACCCAACCTCGTTCGCAGGGGGAGCGGGAAAATAAGAGACCATGGGAACGAGGTTGGACATAACGATTATGTGCAAATCATGTAGTGTAAACTAGGCCTAAGAGAAAATAGTCCTCACGACACTAATATCGTAAGTTGTCCAAGCTGTAATAACCTTGTCACCTTTCTGATCAGAAGACCGAGCTGGATGTCCTTCTGCTATCTTACCTCTGTGCCGCTGTCAGTTTCCCACACTGGATCAAGGCTCATCCTTTTTGTCATGGCTGACGGAGACTGCTGCTCAGGGGTCGGTGGCTCAAAGCGTCTCATGATATCATCAAAGTTTCTGCAAATATTTTAAAGAATATCATAAGTAGAAATTTGCGGTTTATTATTATTCTCTATTTTACAAGGCTTTTGCTCGAAGACAGGGTCTGTATTAATATTATCCTTCTCACAAACCTAGAACACAAGGAAAACAAAGACCAAAGAAAGCCTAAGCATTCTAAAAATCGCCATACATGTATGGTGCGTAAGAGTGTTCAACGAACAAAGTACAGCTAATCCAAACAAAAAATAGTTCGAAAGAGCCTGGGAATTCGAAAAAGTCGATGGTACATGACTGAAGAACAAATTCGAGGAAAATGATATTGAGTTCGTGACGAAGCAAACAGAAAGGAAACTAACTGAAATTTCCTTATAGAATACTAAGTAGCCATAGCGTGCGGGTAAATAATATAAGACTAAAATTGCCCCAAAGAATATAAAATATAAGAACTGCATATCAAACAGTCCTCGTTCTTTAATTATGGGCGTCAACACTACTAGTGTACCTTTCAAATTCAAGAATGGATTGAAATGCTGCCATGACACCGGTTCTTTGACATGGCTGCAAGACCGGCTGGTTTATGAGATCGGACATATCCTCACTCAGACTGCGCACCTACAACACAATAAAACGAACACTGTGAACACTTGGCCACCAAATATATCGTTATCTGTTCATTATGGCAAACGTAATCTCTACAATAACACAATATATCCTTCGTTAGCAGTGAGTTTACTACACAAAATTGACAAAAGGTTCTCAGTACATACTCTTGGCATAGCAAGAACAGTTTTACTAGAAGGAACTCTCTGCGGCAGCCTGAAAAATAGGAAAAAGGCAAACAAAGAAGTATTACAAAAATAAAGCTCCAGTTACTTAATAAGTAAACGGCTCTTTATTGAGGCCAGAATTATAACGCGACTAGTATAAATGATTTTAATGTGCCACATTAAAACTGCATTACTGCTTAGTTTACAGCATCAAACGCTGATTCACTTTACACAAAGAGTAACAATAAACCCTAAAAGCATCGTTCGTCTGGAAGTGGTGATGGTTGAAAGAGCATTCCAAAACAAATCTACAAGATCATTTTTGGAATTATAATGACGACCTTTGCTTATCCCAGAACTTCAGAACTAATTATTTCCTGGATTTAAGTGGGACTAAAGCATTATGACATGCTTTAAACAAGTTCTCATTTTCTCTGTGTTAGAGGAGAATGTGGTGTTTGATTAATTGCTTGCGTGGAACAAACCTATTTGGATGTGCCGTTGGTAGAATGAACTGGAACTGAACAAGTAGGACATTCTCCTCAACCTTAAAAAAAGATACACGACAAAATTAGCAAAGTCAGGATTGATCGATACCGTTTTCCCGGTGTACAGCGTTTTACAATGACCAAAATTACATTGTTAAGGAAACAGCCGTTTACAATACAGGGAGCCCTCGGCAACGTAGCTGTCAGAATGCACAATGTACAAATGATATCAGTTTCACACACTTCTGTTTTCTGAAAAAATCCAAAAAATGGAAAGAGAATACAAAATAGACACCTGTGACACAGTAAATGACAATGTAAGGAAACCACCAGTTGTTGTACAAAGCGACGTAACCTTCAACAGGAGGGCGAGTTATGAAAGTCAAGTCTAGAAGAAGGATTGTTTAGCAACTGAGTTATTTTCAATGGAGGCCGTTTATTTATTAAAATAATTACCTTCTCGTGATACAGTGTGGTTAGTTCATAGGCTTGATAACTGCGCCTGATGTAAACCTGCGAAAAAGTGATACTATTTGCGTCAAGACAAATGCAGAACATAAGACATGATTCTGTAGGCTTGTACTGTAAAAAGGGTAATAACATGTACTTGAAACTTACCTCGAGAGCTGCTCTTCTTACTGCTTCATTGGAATGGTAAAAGAAGCTTGGAAGAAATTCAAATATAGCAGTCTCGGAGAGTATCAATTTCTGAAACAAGGGATTTCAATAACAGGCTTTAATGAACTTTTCATTCGAGTTAACGGTCTCACTGATCAATCAAGCTTCAATTTTAGCTTGTTATTTTCCATGCTTCACTGACATCATCACTGACTGGAATGTTGCCGAGGAATTTCACAGATTCACAAACTCACTTGGTATAATCGATTATATGTTTTCTTTTTGCTACGAAGCAAAAAATACCCACGTTATTCATTACCTGAAAACTGTCTGAAGCCAACTGGTTACCATACATGTCGATGGCTGAGAGGAATAGTGACTCAATCTGGTTGTGACGAAGTTCATAGGATGGCTGCTGAGATGCTAACAAGGCCTAACAAAAGTTAAAAAAAAAATAAAAAAATAGAAACACAAATCGTCAATTTTACGTTGTTGCAACTGTGTGACAGAGTCATGTATGAGTACTTGACTCTACACTATTTGTCTATGTTGTAGTTAAAAATTGAATTCAGGTAAAAATAATTGTAACCTAGTTTGATTAATTTTCACCTGAATTTAATGTTTAACTACAACATCTACATTGCATAAACTCAGACTGCGATTGCATTATTGCACAGTTCATACCTTGCAAACACTATTCCCCTCCCTCCCCTCTCTCCCCTTAACTACTGCCACGAATACTGCAACTGAAACCTTTACTTATAACAAGCAGGTTGATGCTAAAACAGACCTGTCGTGCTCTAAGCGCCACCTTGCCATGGTCATTTCTATTGAGTGTGGTAAGCTCTTGAAGAAGGTGATTGAGTTCATCTGACAAACCACTTTGGCGTCCACACAAGTGGTCCTGCAAAAATACAGTTGTTCAAAGGATTCTATATTCACCTTCAATAAGCAACATTTCGACGTCATTTAATTAACAATGAAGAGGTATTTCTTTTTGCTAGAACCTAATTAATTAAACTCTCCCTTACAAGACCAAATGGTGGGCGCAAAAAGTTAAAAAATAAACGAGAACTTTAAGTGTAGGGTAGGCCAACTTTACAGTGTGAGATGACCACTTTCGCCGCGCAACAAAAGTATCGAGTGCATTGAAACCATGTTGGTAACAAAAGCTAGTAATGTTTCTTTTCTTTCAACAAACTTATGTTTTGACACAAAAGGTTCACTTAATTTAACAGCAATTTAGTCAAATAATATTATGTACTCACTATAAGCATTATTGTCAGTTGGTTTTTCTTGGCCACAGAAGCGTGAGAAAAAATACTCTGTACAACTTGTGCAAGATCCTTGGACTTGTGCTTGTCACGCAGCAATGTCACGCACTTTTCAAAATTTCCTGGGACGTTAAACAAATTCTTCACGTTATTTAATGCGTTATATTAGTGAAGGTAGAGTAAAGGACCATGATTAGTCTTCCTCAAAATACAACAAAACGAAAAAAGTACACAAATCAATAAAAGCTACATGTAATTAAGCTAACCATTTCAACGGATTAAATCTAATCAATCATAATTAGAACACTTTGTCCACAATGACGTTTGCTAACATTGTACATCAAAGAAACGTGTTCCAAAATAAGAAAGAATTTGAAGAAGTGTAGAATATGCGGCAACAATGGTAAGATCTGTATTTGAATTCCTACTCAAGTGAACTACGAATAATAATACCTTCATTGAAAAGTACTTCATGCTGCAAGTATTGCCTCAACAGACTCAACACAACTGCCTTCATGTGTCCATGAATTCCATTGCGATATCTATAAGAAAAGCAATTCCCTATGATGCCAAGTTAAGCACAATAATCGGAAACTACTGTACGCTGTAAATTATCTTATATATGGTTCACCAAAAAATATAGCTGTACAGTAAAAAAAGACAAAATACATTATCCCTGCCTCCCCTACTCTCACACTTCTCAGCTAATTTGCTTTCGACACATTTTGGGAGGGTTTCCTCCAAACTATAAAAAGCAACAGGGAAAACATAGCACGTGTGTATTAGAAACTAACCTTACGGTAACCGATACAATTAAGCTTGTTTTCAATGGAAGAGAAACCCCTACCTCTGCACAAGTTGCACAATACTTTGTGTGTTCAAAAAGAAGGCATCTCTTTCAGTTCTCTTGGTCAAAGTTGCTGCATGCGCATCAACAACATTCGCGATCTGTAACAAAATCAGTTTGTTTTAATCAGTGCCGAAATAAGACTAATTTTGGATGAATACGTACATGCACTTGCCAACATTATCCAAGTGGCGAATTCACAAAGAGGAGAAAAAACACTGCATTAAACTAAAAATTTTCTCCTCCGTTACCGCAGTAGCTCAAGGTAAGTAAAACAGATGATGTGCTAGAAAGTTGTGTTTAGATTTGAATTGTTTGGTGACTAGTATGGAATGTTCAAAACAACCGCTGCTATCTTGTAAGTAGTTTATCTAGAGATATCATAAAAGAATAACACTGAAGACAGCTGACAACTGATCCACACTATACTTCTTATATATTCTTCTTAGGACATTTAGACGTGGGTTTAAAGATTTACAAAGATAGGTGATCACGACAACCAAGACGGATGCACATTTTCTTCGCTAACAAAAAGACCTGACATTATTTTTGTAGTACATTCTTGAATTAACTCCAGCTGGCAGTTTACCTGCTGACTAGGAAACTGGCTCAGCACTGATGTGATATTACTGGCATAGCTGGAAAGATGTCGCTTTATAGTTTCCTCAACCGTTGCTGGAATACGTCCTGCAATGGACGATATCATTTCCTGCAAAGAAGAAGTAAGAACATCGATCAATTACAATTAGCTTACGCACTTAAAATAATTATATCATGAAAACTTTTTCATAACTTTCCAGAGTGACCAACTGGTGTCTCACCTGCAATTCTAGCAATGGCAATGCAGGATCTTTCAAGGCCTTCATAAGTGTGATAACATTTTCCTCCAATCTCCGTGAAAAATGGGGTTCCCCAATACAGTATCCATTCATGACATTCTGAAGATTCTCACGTGCGGCTTGAAAAACCTGCCACAGAATTTCAAAAGTACAACTGTCAGTATTGATGGAATGAGGGACCTGATAGACTTTTCAGAAAAGCAATCAGAACACTCTGGTAGCGGAGACAGGAATACGTTAATTTTAGTCAGTTTTCATTTCATTTCCTAGCTGTTGCTGATTCAAACAGAAACACGTAGTGAGCACTTTGCCTGCCATAAGTGGATTATTACCTGGTGCAATTTGCTTCCTTTCAGTTTTGGTCCACAAGTTTGAGGAAACTCTCCATTATAGAGCTGTGCCTGGAAAAATAAGCATCAGGAAATATTTTAATAAGAAGATTAGATTGTAGGTAATAGGTGACTCAATTCCCATTGACTGTACACGTATGCGGTTATATCTACTTCAGTATGAAATTCCTTTTTATTAGAGGGAGGATGGTCATGTGCCAATGATATACACCACGTCTATAAACCAACTATCTGTACTGCATTAATTTGCTAAGATTTGTAACGATATAAGGCTATGTGTTTGTCTATAAACCAACTATCTGTACTGCATTAATTTGCTAAGATTTGTAACGATATAAGGCTATGTGTTTGTCTATAAA
>OMLO01005045.1_pt1 | contig 11069 bp, 11 predicted proteins | sample 1674811 | NCBI WGS metagenome assembly OMLO01 (sample SAMN06265003, study PRJEB25207) | coral metagenome | isolation source: Coral host | place: Mexico:La Bocana,Puerto Morelos, Mexico | collected 2008-11-13 | reverse complement strand
GCATCCACGCAAGCACTTGTTCTGTGATCCTTGCATCGCGGCTTGAACTATCATCTCATCAGTCTAATCAAAGTTTGATGGACCTACGAAAACTAAGTATGATCTGAGCCCTGGTATGTCTTGTTTGGGTCGTGACTTTTAAGTTCATCCTCCATCATCTTCCCTAGCTCGGAACTTCTAACATTCCAGAACAATAATCTAGCACGTTCATTTACTTTTTTCCATTTCATTACTCCAACATATTTATCAACACACTCTTTACCGTCTCTTTACCATCGTCATTGTCATCGTCAATCACCATTATCACCACCACGAATTGGCATTCCAGTGAGTGGTCCCGTTTTGGAGCCCGATCATTTTACCAGCATTGATCATAGTAATCATCATTATTATTATCATCATCATCTTCTTCTTCATTATCATCATCATCATCATCAACATCACCATAATAATCAAAAATCACCGTCATCATCATCATCACCATCACCAACACCATCATCGTAATCGTCAACACTGTTATCATCATCAATTGTTTCCGACCACAATTTAATCATCCACCATCCACCCTCCTTTGCCAAACCTTTCCGAACCAGTATCCTTTCTCATTTCAAATCAAAATGGGAAATGGTAAACTCTTCGTAAGAAAAGATAAGTGCGATTGGTTGGGCATCCCATCCCATAAGTTTTGGTGTTTGGTGTAGGCTGTGTAGGGCGCCCTGCTGTTCCATCAGAATCAGGACTCTTCTGGCCAAGTTCCTCTGAGAGCTTTTCATTCGCAGGCATGTGAAATGTGTGATGCCGTGGTGATGCATGTCTTTACTTTTGCGTTATGATGTGATGTGTGTCTACGTTTTTTTTGGAAGACCAAGACCAAACTTGGTAATTCAATCCATTGCTCCATTTCCTGAAAATTGGAACGCTTGGAATCTACAAAAGGTAAGAATTGATTCGACCATGTCTTTGGGCTACAAAACTTGTTTTCCCAGTCTCACCGCCCGAAAGCCGTACCAACACACCAAATTGCGATAGTCATCAGTCATGGTGAGGTGTTCAACATGAGCCAATACCACTACGAAGTACAGTACTTGTCAGAAAAACAGTCCAGTGACTATAGTTTGTTTGTTTTGTTTTCCGTTTGGTCTACGGTCCTGTCGAGGCATCATCGAAAGTGGCCTTGCAGGCAGCACGGTAGAGTGGTAGAGTGGTGGAGTGGTAGAGGCTGAATTGTGCAGGGCCAGTGTATTTGTTCATCGTTTTATCAAAAATCTAATGGTCCAATTATACCCAATGGTGAAGATGCTGAAATCCCACATCATTCGCAAGTTAGTTTGAATCTATCGGTGCCCAATTCATACTTAGTCAAGTCATGTCATGTCTTCATCCTTTTCTATGAAACAACCCTGAACAGCGAACAATGAAAACTAAACTTGTTTTTTTTTGGCAGGTCTGTTCAAAAGGCGAAGAGACACGAACAGGTTTTTTTCTGCTGGATTCAGATATCTTAGATACCATCCGGTTTGCAATTTACCTTGAGTCTTTAGTGATCACTGTGATCACCAATAAATCAGCGATGTACATGTTGTCGAAGATTGAACAACATCAAATAGAAAATGAGATGTCTGCAATGGGCTCTGAGCTCCATTGAATTCGATGATGTGTTGCCGAGCGGGTGGTTAGTGGTTGGCAGAATCATCTTGTCAAATAAAACAGAAACCAAAGACACATTATGACATTTGTTTGTGCACAGCACAAGGAATCTAATGGGAAAGATTGTCAACAACACCTTTTTTGTTCAAAAGGATTCAAAATGTCAAAATGCCACAGACACACCCAGCAAGGCCCACAACTATACATATTCCATCAGTTGTAGTTGTAGTTGTCATCATGTCAACTACTACTAAGACTCTTCTTTGCCCACTGGGGACGGGAAAGAGTCCATTCAAGCAAATGCATAGACCGCCATTCTGAAATAAACGGATTCATTGTGATTCAGGTGTTCTTGGCGAAGGAAACGGAGATAGCGCGAATGCAAACAGCTCAGGCGGTGTGACGGGAACCATGTTCGGTGTGACGGGAACCATGTTCATGATCATAGGATTAATGGGAGGTGAGTCTGGCGGAGGGCCCTCTGGTGTCCAAGGAGTGACAGGACGAATAATGGGAGGTGAGCCCTCTGGTGTCAAAGTGACGGGATGCATATCATCATCATTGACGTCATCTTCATCCTCGGCCGCCTCCCACTCACTCCACGTAATTCCCCAAGTCTCCCCCTCCATGGCGTAGATGGATGAATCACGGTCATTACCACTGCTGTCGTTCTGATCTAAGTTCTGATCACTTTTCGATGAATCATGACCATCCCGGTGATCAACCCAGGAATCATAATAATCATCCCATTTGGCCCATTGACCGTCCCAGTAGCCATGATGATCATCATCCCATGAGTTCCATGAGTCCCATGAAGAAGTGTAAGTAGCGTAACCATCACATTGATCCCATTGACCGTTTCGGGAACTATCATCATCGTGATGCTTTGTAATTCCATGGTACCACCCCCATGGTCTGAACTCTGAATCAGTATCAGAATCAGTATTGGGGGAGCAATCGCGCTCAACACCAAGATCGGTATCAGTAGTAGAAGTCTCACCATCACTGTGACCATCACTGGAATCAGAAGCAGCGTCCCAATCAATGTCCCAATCACAACCAACACCACCATCCAACTCGTTGGATGAAGCACACATGACAGCATAGCTGCGTTTCATGTCGCTAGACTAGACAAGGCTTTCCTGTACTGATACTGATACCACTTCTAATTAGAGCAACAAATGCTGCAATAGAAAAGAGAGAGGACAGCGTAAAATTGTTGAGGATGTAAGCACATTGTGATCTTGAGGGAGTTTGCAAGTTACATTGAAAGAAAAAAAATGATTTGTATTATTTACCTATACAAAAACATATATTGGGTATATGCTCAACATATTGCATGATTTTTCTTTAAGTCACAAGACCCGATCCACCCCAGCTGGGACACCAGTCACAGGTTGATTTTTGATGATCTTGGCCAAAACGATGCGGCAAAGAGCACACGTCCTCGCAACAAGGCTTGGGGCAGTGACGGTGCACCAGATTAGAAGACTTGTTGGAAGGAGTGATCACAGTCGATTCCCAGTTGCATCATTAGAGGTTTGACTTCAACTTCAACAGGGGGAGTGAAAAAAGAACTTTTTCATTGAGTCTTTGGCACTGCTAAACAGTCTTGAGTTTGCGCCAATGTTTTGAAGAACGTCAAACATCATGCCATCATTACAGAATGTTTGAAACCCTTACAGAAAAAACGGAATGATGATAAACATGATCCACTGCAGTAGTTCTCTTCCCAATGTTCCGCTGATTCTTTCAACAGATAACATGTTAGCATGTTTCAACATTCCAAGTGCTAGAGCCTGCTAGATCTATATATATATATTCTCTATTTGCCTCTCAGACTCTTTGTGTCAGTTGATATGATATTGATATGTGTGATTATAGTTTCACCTTGTTCTTGACTCTCGGAAACCGGAAACCAAAGACCTCGAACTTGACGGTGGTCTTGAACTAGACGTCGACGATGTTGCAGGGGCAGCGTAAGCGGTGGCAGCTTGACGGTCCGAATCACGATCCCATGTTCCATCCCCATCTAGAACAGAAATGATCCATGCGGGTAGTTTCACAAAAGGCTCCATAGCTGAATTGACAACGTTCAATAGTTGTTCCAAAGAATCATCCAAATGAGGGATGCGGGTTGTTCGTTTCTCCAAACCTTGTATGAGCTTAAGACTGCAGTGTGGGTGCCAAAAAAGGAGACACAAGGGACATGGGCTAGGTCCTCCTGCAACACACCCCTGCTTACAGCTACAGCACCTCCGTTGAGACTTTCGTTTCCACTGCGTTGATTCATGATCTTCCTGGCGTGTGAGTCAATGGGGCGAAAGGTCATTGAAAGGTACACGTGAATAAGTCACTTAGATTTTCAGATTCCAATCATCTCTCAGGTTGATCACATTTTGATTCAGATTCCAAGTCCCAAACCTAAAGTTGATTTATGGTCATAATCTGGAATCTAGCTGGCTAGTTGTCATACGGGGGATGTATGCACTTGCATGATGCAATGCATGTCATTGTCTCTGCATTTGCCGCGGCAGTGGCAGTGCCGTGTTGTTGTTGTTGTTGTTGTTGTTGTTGTTGTTCTTCTTCTTCTTCTCAATCATTGAATCATTGAATCATTTAGTTCTTGTTGTTGTTCTTGTTTTTGTTGTTTTGTTGTTGTTGTTGTTGTTGTTGCTAGTTGTTGTTAGTTCTTGGTCTTTGGTTGTTGGTCTGGCAATGACACTGATGACTGTGTTGGTCGTGATTATGGTAACATGATTGTCCGATGGGGCTCCAAAACGGGAACGCTGGAATGCCAATTTCTGGCGACTGGTGCTGGTAATGTTGATGCTTCCAGGTGGCTGGTGATTTTGATTCTGATGAAGGCGATGATGCTAATGATGGTAATGGTAATGGGATGGTGATGATGAATGATAATGCTTAGGATGATGATGGTGATGGTGACAAATGATGATGATTGATGATGATCCCATGTTGATAATGATGGCCATGATGGTGTTGACAGCACAACTGTTGCGACATACTTTCTACACATGTATATTTATATTCACTTCGCCAAACACCGCAAACCACACAGTACATGAAACACCGTGAAATCTAAACTCTGAATGTTTTCCTTTCTCTTGGAACAAATCTCGACATGACCATGATCTTGGAATGAAACTACCACAACCAAAATTTAGATCACTGGAACTCTACGATGTACATGTATTATGTATGTCCTGCCACTACCCACCACCAGAAAGGAATGGCCTTGTTGGCATAGGTCGCTGAAATCCCAGCAAACGAAAAGAATCTCTGCACAAGTTCAGGCAATTCGTCCCTCAAATTGCCCTTCTGTTTCCGACTGCATGCCCCGATGCAATTGATCAGCACTTCGTTCTGCGGACCCGTGAACAAGTGAGAGGGGACTGGCCTTCCAAACATCGTGGCAGGAGCATAAACAACTCGTGAATCAACAACTCGCACAGTACGCCCTTCCCGTTCGATCGGATTGACCCATTTGACGAAGACTAACTCAATGGCAGCATTGAGACTGTCATCATCATCATCATCATCAACAAGCCCACTCTTCTGCAAATATGGCACAGGCACTCGAGCAACCAACGACAGTTCATCGCCCTGCCCTAGAGGCACTTGACATCTGTTGGAAGCATCCACGATTGCACGCAAAGTGTTTGCGCAATGATCTGCCCAACGATTGACCAATTTGGCGACTCTTGCTAACTGCTTCTGCTCCTTCTGCATTGAAGTACTACCAGATTTCTCAGATCGGTCCGTTTTGGTCCTTTTGGAAACTCGTTGATGCTCTGAAATCGTGTCATCAGGTGATTCATCGATCGAACCGATCTCTTCCTCGCTGCTGGTCACAGTTTCAAATTGAGCAATGGAATCGATCAATGTCCTACTGACGTCACTTTTGACCTCTTCTCTTTCACTCTTGATCTTAGCTTCTTTTGCCAACAAAAGAAATGCTTCTTCCTCGATTTCATCCTCTGTAAGACCCACTCTGGAATTAGTGCAAGAATCGGTCAAATGAGCAATGGCCTTATCAGTGTCCAAATTCGCCAATGATGTTTTGTTTGATGAAGATCGTGCATATGTTTCTTCGGCTTTTCTCAGTGTTGATGCATTCATGCGAGCAACCATGCCATCAAACAGTTCCTCTTCCATGGCCTTTGTTGATGCTTCATCTGTGTCTGCCAACCCGTATCCAGCATTAAGATCAACAAATTCTTGTATTTCTTGGGCATCGCTCGTTTCACCAAATTCAACATGTTCGTTCAAATCCCCGACAGCGTCATTTTGATTAGTCTTCATACGAGGTGTGGTGGTGATAACTTTCTTGTTGCTTTCATTCCAGCAGATCTTCTGCAAGCATGCAAATGGTTGTTGCAATGCTCCGTGCGAGTCACGCAAAGCGTCCAATGGATTTTCCTTCGCTTCAAGAACGTCCCCGCCACAATCCCGCAAAGCCAGAAGCTGCCGACCGTTTTCAACATCTCCACATTCTGTCGATTGACACTGCAGAAAGTACATGGAAACTTTCAAGCCTTGCATTTGACACTTGTCAAAAAACATGCCAAACAATTCTGCCACACTGATAAATTCCAATCCTCCTTTGACTCCTGTGAAGAACAGTTTTCCTTGTGACAGCTCTAGTCTTGACAATATTGTTTGGGATCTCAATGTTGTTGAAATGTGGTAAAAGGACCACTTGTCAGCCTCATGCTCATGTTTGTCTTGGAGTGCAAGCACACGACTGCAAACTGAAGGGGCCAACACGCCCACTGAATCCAAGCTATTCATTAAAGATCGTAGCTTACACGCTGAAGCTGCAACCCACTTGAGTTGGAGAGTCTGTTTCAAGCTAGGCATCACAATGCTGAAATCCTCATTGGCAAGATGATGCGACAGTTCATCCCACGAAATAGCATCGACTAAGCCTGCAAATCGTCTGGCTTTGTGAATAATATTGGAATCTGCCCCGAAGCTTTCTAATTCTCGTAGTAGGGGAAGTGCAGTTTTTTTGACTACGCTCCATTTTTTGGACTTTACCTCAATAGCTTTCTTGGTTGTAATTCTGGCGCTGAGTGTTGACAAATCAATCTTGGGACACCGAGTGCAAATCAGCTTGATGCAAGAATTAATTGATTCTGAAAGCTGTGTATCGCCCATCAAACCATCTGCCATGCTGCTAACAATGCTAAACAGCATGCTCCCACGTGTTGACCATTGGAAATTGAACCTTCCTTCTTCAGCCACAAACTGCAACTCCTCTTTGCAAAGTTTTTTCAATCGTCTTGAATTGAATTCCAGCTGATCATCCGGTGTGTTCAAGAGGTCTGCAGCCACCCCTGGAACGTGTGTGCTATTGCAATGGGCAACAAACAAAGAATATAAGGTTTCCAACCTACCATTACCATTGGTTTGGGTGAGTATTGTCAGGTGCATGTGGCAATAAGTCTGGCTGGGTCTATTAATTAGATTCCAAATTCCTTTCACCATTAGACATTAGACATTGGACCAAGAAACGTTTTCTTCGCGAACAACGCAAGCCACCAGGCTGCCAAATCAGCCAGAGAAGTTTCCATGGATACCTGCATTGTTTTAGGGGTTGTCATCTGTGAATCTATGAACCCCATCATCACAGAATCATCACAGTCAGTCCAAAGCAGATCTGGGGACCATGATACATGAAACACTGGAGATTTGAATTCAGCGTTCATAATGAAAGAGAGGGAGAAACAGCAACACATATTGACTAGGAAATCTAATTACCTACAGGTTAAACAAAACCTAGCTTTGTACCATTAAATGGTTATCTCCCAACACCGAACACGCCTCAAAGTACTATCCACAACTCTCAAATGATAGCTGGCAGCTGAAGTAACTAGCAATTCCTGTGCCAAATCTTGCACCATCTTCAATAAAGTTGTGGGCAAATCTGTCGCCAACGCTTCAATCACAGCTGTTTCGAACCAGGCTGAAAGTGTGTTCAACAAATGGTCGAACTCAGATTTAAACTCTTCGGCTTTGCCACACACCAACCTAAAGATCAAGCGATCTTGACTGTGCTTCATGCACCAGCAGTAGAAGTGCGTCAGTGGAGATCGAACAGTGCTGGCAATTCGCAACAGAAGCCAGAACAAGCTGCTGGCAACTGCCGCAAAGCACCCGGCGGCCCACTTTGACATCTTGAATTGGTAGGCAGCCCTTCCAGATTCATCATCCACCAATTCTTCAGCGGTTGGCTTCGATGGAACAACTGCTTTGGTAACTTTCCTTCGCCCCCTACCCCGGCCCCTGCCACGTCCACGTGCAGCATTATCAACAGGTGGTTCACCACCCTCGCCACTGCCAGCTGCTTTGACTTTCGATGACAAGACTCCCAGCAATGCTGGGCCAAGATAAGTTCGGGTTCGTTTCAACATAAATTCTTCGGCGTTTTCCACTGAACCCCAACGCCCCGATACAACTCTAAGGGGATATGCTCGGTAGTTGACCCCATCTGGCGCTTTCGGTCCATGAATGTTCTCCCAGGAGGTGATAAGCTGGTGAACATGCTCCCTCCAGAAATTCACAGTCTTTGCGATGCTTGCATAATATTTCTGGAAAAGATGTTTTTGAATGTCTTCTCCCTGGGCGGTTGCACCTGCTGCTGCCTCTTGAAGAAACACATCTATGAGTTGCAACTGCTCACGGACAAGTATATGATACTGGTGCAACAAACAATTGCTGTCCAAGTAAAAGACTGAACCCAAGTACTCATCGCAACCAGCAACTGCACATTTCACTCGCTTTCGCCTGGCTGCTTGATCAGAGCCAGCATCCGTTGTATCACAGAAGATGAATATGGAATGCTGACCAAGCTGCCCACTCCTTTCTTGATGGACTTGATTTACTGGACCGACATGTTTAAAACATACATGAGAACCTTAAGACTACTCCCCCCTTATATCTTTTTGACTTATGGGGCCATGAAAAGAAAAGAATCAAACAAAAAGCAAAACCAGAACCAAAACCATGACCTAAGCAAAGTTTCTGACAGAACCCAAGGATGTCTTGAATGTAGGGTGCCCCGATGGCAGACAATTGTTTGATCACCAACCCCAATGCATGAGAAGCTGTCCCACCGCCAACAATTTGAAGATCTGACCTGTTTGCCAACAAATAAAAAACGAACAAATATCACATTATCATGATGTGTAAATGCTTGTAATTAACAACTACAACTGACTAACAGTTTGAACAGAATTTACTGACTAACAAAAACTACCTTACCAGTTGACCATAAACATCGGCTACCAGGCTACCATCAAAATATCAAATCACCGCCAAGGAAATTAGAGTTCAAGTTGGCCATTGTTTTGCAAAACAAATGCAGCAATGCAAGTCAACCAATTGTACAACATCACAACATCCATCTTACACCGAGCAACTTTAGAATAGGACGATTAAAATATACATCACATATGTGTAACGTTTTATTTCTATCTTTACATATTAGGATGATGTCGGTGTCTTCTTTAAATCAAAACGAGACACACACATCGCTTGTACCGCATTGTTGATTTTGGGCTGTCATTTGCAAGGAATGCCCCTGTGCACTCAAGGACTTGGATTTTCTTCCGTCTCCAGACAGAAGAGTTTGTTGCGTCTGTTCTGAAGCCAACACATGTCAAACTCCAATGGTTCTTCTTACAGTCGTCAGAAGCAGATTGAAATAGCCGATGTTGCTGAAATGCTAGCTCAGATGCCTCACTGAAAAACGAATGCATGCTGAAGATGATTGCTGATGCTGTCCGATGCTCAGCACGAATCACTGTTTGGCCACTAACGTCAGCCATTGACAGAACACCGAAATCCAATGCAGCTACGTTGGTGAGACATCTCCGAATTCCGATACCAAACATGGACACCAGGCTGAGTCGTCCGCCTCTGCCTTCCTTTGCCTTGCCAAGTTTGCTAATAGAAAATGCTTCCAACTTTTGCACAGCTAATTGTTGCATTGCCTTAACTGCCAACTGTTCGTTTTTGTAACCACGCCTTTGTAACTTCTTCAGTTCGTTTCTGAGTTTCGCTATCCTTTGATCTTTCTTCTTCAACATATCGTCTTTCTTCACACACATTTTGGCTAGCTCTGTATGGTCCATTTGCACAAGATTCATGACTCGGGTGCGGGGATCAGAACCATCCGAATCGGTTCAACCACGTCAAGGATCTGTGTATTTGCAGGTATATCGAAGTCAAGCCCATGTTGTGAAATGAGGGCAGTGCGCAAGGAATATACATTCAAAAAAGCACCCCAAGATCCGGATGCAGAGCACACTGCCACCTATGCTGTAACTCAAGACTCAAAAATGATACTTCCAAGTTCCCAGTGAACATATTGAGGCTTGCAACAAACTAAAAGTATATACAGTCTATACAGTATAAACATATATCATATTTCTTATGTCTATACACACTATATTTACAACACTTTGAACTTCTCAACATGGCACCAAAACCCAAAAGCCCCTCTGACTAAAAGAATGTCAACACATGTTTGTTGGAACATCCAAACCTGTTGGAGCAACTGCTGCATCATGCGTTGTCGGTTTGACGAACTCATTCCACCCAGCTTCCAAATATCATGCATGGTATCCATCACCATTGATTTGCTAATGACAAGTTCCCCGGTCTCTGAACATTCCAAGCTGTTGCTAGAGACCAAGGTTGTCAAAGATCTTTTTGCAAACACTGACATTCCAACATGCGCGGGACGGAAGTAAAGAGTTTCCAAAAATGCATCTTGAAAATGAATGACCATGCCCTGTCACTCTTTCCAACCACATGAAATTATTTGGCAACATATTCCTATAGTATCTTCTTTGACAGAAGGACATCATATCAATTGTTTCTACTCAAAACATCTATGAGCCCACAACGGCTTTGCACCAGCAAAGAAAAATCACCATCTCCTGCCCCCTATCATCCTTCAATTGTTTGGCAACAATTCCAAAAAGTCAGCCCCATTCTTGTTATCGCTAATCTGGAAAAAATGCTGGTTTATTATGGATCCTTCCTCCGTATTGTCAGAGTAAAGGCAACCGAAGAGTCAATAATGCCATGTCTTGGAAATAAAAAAGTTCAACATATTCATTTTCTCACCAAAAACAATGCATTGGTCACAAAAAAAACCAGCTGCATCAGCAAACATTGCAAAACCCGATGTGAAGACAAGACCCGCTATGGCCCCTCAGTTTTTTAAGTGGTATTGGGAATTCCTGTAAAACCATATGCAACCAGGGTGTGTGAACAGAAGTCCTGTCCACACTACCTGGGCCATGTCTCCCCCTGGGAGTGGACATATCTAATGTATGGGTGTTTCCAAAAAAAGTGGTACCCCCAAATCATCCATTTTAATAGGGTTT
>OMLO01005044.1_pt1 | contig 11069 bp, 7 predicted proteins | sample 1674811 | NCBI WGS metagenome assembly OMLO01 (sample SAMN06265003, study PRJEB25207) | coral metagenome | isolation source: Coral host | place: Mexico:La Bocana,Puerto Morelos, Mexico | collected 2008-11-13 | reverse complement strand
ATATTTTACCTTGAAAAGTAACATCAATTAATGTGTTTGCATTCTTTTAAAATAGTTCCCACATACATGTACCACTGTCAACAATAATCTATTGTTAGTCTAGCAACAGGTTATGGAAATTTATCATCTGGACAGCAACCTAAATATTGTAATGAGCTACATTATACATGTATGGGTATCCGGTCATCTCACCACCAGGGAATTTCACCACCAAGCAACTTGCCATTAAGAGACCATCTCGTCACCAAGCAAAGTCTACTTGCCACCAATAATTTAATAACAGTAAACCACAAGCTGAATAGACTAATTCGTTGTTTGTGTTTGTTGAATGACATGTGGCTACAACAATCCTTTTTGTCTTCTACTGAGTCCTGCTAAATATTCAATATTGGGTTCGAAAACAAGCATTGCTCGGCTAACACCCACGTAATTCTTTGATTGTTTAGCCAAGCCTTATGAAACACTTGCGTAAATCCAAATGAAACAGCGACTTAAGCAATAGCAACCCAACCAGAAAAAAGCTTTTGGAAGTCATCAATCATATTAGAACTGTTTACATTATATGAACTTTGACGCACACACACACTGCTTTCAAGTTCCCTAGACAATGGAGAACTTATCATATCTCTTCACCGACATGTTCACATCATAATTTGCATACAGACAATTAAAAAAAATTTGTTTGAACAGCTAATTCACGTCAACATAATGTACTCTAGTTTATCATTTTGGAGGAGAGTAGACTTTGCTTGGTGGCGAGATGGTTGGTGGTGAGATGGTCTCGGTGGCGAGTTGGTTGGTGGCGAAACTCCCTGGTGGGGAGATGACTGGTAACCCATGTATGTGCAACATAGTTTTGTCTCTTATCGAGGTTATCATTCAGGACCAAGCTACTGTACTACAAGTGAATTTACGTCTCAACACTCTGACTCAGACATGTTTAATCTTTCGTGAACATTATGAATTTATGATTGATCTTCACAGTTACACACACAACTTAAGCAGTTTAGGCCTGAACGGGATTCGAACCCATGACTTCTACCATACCAGTGCAGTGCCCTTGCCTCTACCGACTGAGCTATCAAGCCATCTAGGAGCTGGTCACTTTGTGAGTTTGTAATATACCCATATTCAGGCCTGATTTTTTTGAGGCTTTAATTTCACAACTGCTTAAGTTGTGTGTGTAACTGCGATGACCAATCATATAACTTCATACATGTATCTTTCTCCGTAGTTCAAATATATGATCTTTCATATATTCATTTGCATCTTTCGTGAATGTAGTTCATAAAAGTCTTAGCTTATAAACTCATGTTCGACTACTGAACTGAAACAATACAAATCAGGATAATGTCCTCGCGATGAATTACTCACTGAGTTTAGGAAAAGTACGTACATGTATGTATGCTTTCCGATCCTCCAACATTGAGCTACACGTAATAACCTTAATTCGTGTACTCATATTACTAAACGCTCTTACCTCAAGGATGGTTTAAATATTGCAGCCCTTGACACAATTAACTGCCTCGTAATAACCCCAAGAAACTTATTATTTTGCCTCGAGCATAATAGGCAATTCAAAAGCACCTTTCCTCCTCTAGCCGCCATGTTGGAATTAGCAAGGACGAGAAGAACATGGTGACAAGTGATTCGAGCGTGATGCATGTTGGGAAAATGTTTCCAGGTCCGCAGAGCCTGCAGTGCAGCAGTATTTTGCGCGCGCGAGAGCCTAGATACGAGGTGTTACCGGTGACCCCCCCTGCGCATATAGTGGTTTAAACGTTGATTCGTTCTTTTATGTAGACATTTACCATATATGGTCTCAAACCAATATATGTCCTGAGACACCACGTAACTACGCGCGAGTGCACATTTTCGTATTAGGCCGCCATCTTGGTTTCAGTAACTGTGGAGGATGGGGGCGCGGAGATATTCGCCGAGGGAGCAGTGGCGGCATCGAACCGATTTATCTAGATTCCGCTCCAAAATAACGTCTGCACTGCAAGCTATGCTCAAGACGGTTCCTCAACCCATTCAAAATATGCGCCTGGAGTGAACTGTTGAAGGGAGAGTAAATAATTTTTTTAGCATTTTGTTCCCAATATGCACAAAGACGGGGCGCGACTTTATCTGCAAATTGTTTCATGTGGAAAACTCCAGCAAAAATTATAATAACTTGTCACAACACCACGTTTGGACTAAGTCACCTCGGCCAGGGTTTAATTCGTATCACTTGTCTTACCACCACGTCTAACATGTTGATTTTGTCCTTTTAGCCGTTAAAGAATCATCGGAAAGGCATCGGATTTTAAAACAAGAATTCCTTACGAGGAACTCGACAGAATGTCTACAGGGTCAAGTGAAAGGGAAAACTCCAACATGGATCAAGTGTTGCCATCAATCTAAAAAATAAATTACAAACAATAATACTTAAGCGGCCTGAAACATTCTCATTTTATTAAAATTTCAGATCGCTTTGACTTAACAAGACTACCACTAAACATGAACGAAAAACTAGAACTGTCGCGCAACTGAACACAGCTTGAGAGGGATCTGATTCCACTCCCCAAAGTCAAGTTTCTGGTATCATTATGCATACGGAAAAAGAGAGAGCCTCTCTAAGTATTGGTAACTTTAACGTCTTCCCAAAGACACCTCGGGAAATACCGAGCATATACACATAGAATGGATAAACAAAAATAAAATAACGCACGGAGACTAATAAGTAATCGATAATGCGAGATTACGATTTACAGCACAAAAATACCTTGGAAATGTTTAGTGTCATACATGAATATAAACCAAAACTACCATGTAAGACAATGTTGTTGTTTGTTTCTAATGGCCTGGCGAAGCCATTCGAGTCTGTAGAAAGTGCGAGCCAACATGCAGGCCATTCTGGTTAGGCGAAATAGCCCCAACCCGTCGTCCTTAAAGCCGGTAGAGGTGACTGGCTTGGATATGCCTGGCTCGCCTTCTTGTTAGCCTCGAAAAAACTTTATTAGCGTAACTAAATAACACTAAATAGCACTCTGGTTAGCCTGACTTAGATTAGTTAGCTTCTGGTTGGCCTTTTGTTTTGGGGTAGGCATCCTGGCTCGCATATTAGTAAGATCTAGTAACACTCGAAGCCATGCAAGACTTTCACGAAACTTAAAATTAGCAGAATAAAAAGGTCTATCATTTGTTTATATTTTTTCCCAATCCCGTTCATTTGGAAGCTTTGGCAATAACATTTGTTTTGCCATTTGGCATATTTCGTTATTTGATCCTTACAGGCAAGGTGCAAAAGTTCAAGTCAAAAACAAGTAAGATAGAAATATGTTCAAGAATCCAGGGTTTGGATTCTTCTACTGATGGAATAACCGTTTTATTGTTACATACGAAGCGGCTATCCTGAAATAACGTCAGTCAAACGCACCCTCAAAACCCGGGTTTTTTTAATTCATAGCTTTGATTATTTGATTAGTATCCAAATTGATTATAGAGACTCAGCGCCAGACTATCGCCGGTCACCCGAGATCTCAACACTGGAGAGACGCTAGCAATGACATACCAAACGCATTGTGGGAAGATTTTGCTGCTGTTCTACAACTAAGAATTATCGTACGATCCTGTAATAAGGATCTACAAAAAATATTCACTGCACGCGAAGGGTGCAACTTAATGTCTACAAAGCTGGAAGAGCTGATTACTGATGACGTGTACATTATTCAAACAAAAAGAGCAAGTTACATATGGTCACCTGGGAAGCCGTTACTTGGGTGGTCACGCAACGCTCTCCCCACAAAAAAGCGGAGTAGACTAGCGTGACGACCCAAATAAAGGCAATGATGGAGGTTAGTATCCAACCTCGATCCTAGGCTCTTTCTCCTTTAGCACTCGTGTGGTTGAGGGAGACTAGTGAGGCACAGGAGAGAGAGCCCGAGATCGTGATTGGCTACATGTAGTATATATATATATCGCTCTAATTTTTCAAACGGTGGATACCAACTGTGGAAAACATGGTTTCGTTTTTTCATCTTTTATCCACTTGATACAGTAGCTCTATATCCGACTGTTAGCTTAGTTCACCCTTTCAAAAACAGCCCCCTGTTGACATAGTGCTCAATGGTCCTTTAGTTAAGGTGTCTCTCTCGAATAAACCAAACTGCAGCCACAAGGGAAACCTGTGGAAAACAAAACGGCGTAACTGATTATCTCTAGCTCTACCCGCACTATTATTATATGCAAATACATAAGAATTCGAAGTACCGCGGAAACAGTATCAGCTTAAAGGAGACATCGAAAGTCTTTTTTTTTTCGCCGAGTTTAACGGTGGAAGATGTCAACCTGGCGTTCAGGACCTTAAATTTTTTAAAAGTGAATATAAGAAAGACCACATATTTGAACTGCGGAAAAAGAGACGAAGACACGATTGCTCACCGCATTAACATACACAACTTAAAGCAGTTGTGAGATTTAAGCCTGTTACGTGCCTAGGCGACCATCATTTAACATGCCATCTTTCGATACGTTCTGTAAACGGCTGAAACACAATTAACCATGAAACTGGAATTTTTTTCTGGTTATTAGTGGAAGAAATGACAAATAAATGACAATTACTAACTCCAAATGGCTGAGGATTCTGGACTTTGCACGATTCCCGATTTACGGGACAATTAAACGATTTTAGTGTACTCGATCAGATTTCAATAGGGACTTCCGGTTAGGTTGGGCCGCTACCGCTTTCTATCTTCGAAAGACGTAGACATTCAAAACAGACCAATTATCCCTCGTAGAATGACCTCTTGATACTCCCAGCCTCAGTTTGATGTCAAATATATCTATCTTTCATGACTAGAAGTCGAGTTCGACTGTAAAGAACTACGCTATGAGTAATTTGGTTACTAACTATGTTTGGTTATATCAACTAAGTTGAAAATGTAAATTGGCCACCGTAACGAGTTACGCCGGGTGGCCAATTTACATTTTCAACTTAAGTGCAAAATCTTGCCCTACTTTGTCACCCGATGAGAATTACACCCACAACCAATCAATCGTTTTCGCGCTTTACGACGTCTACAGGTCAAAAAGCGCATCAGGTTGTGATTGTTTCACAGGATTGTTTGAGTCACTGGCGATTGACTAGAGTGATAACTCTGATTTTGGTTTTCTGCAAATTCCGACGCTCAATATTGAAAAGCGCTCTATTAACAAACCTCGATCAACGCGATGAGGATTCCACTAATGCCAATAAATAAGAGACGGCCTCTTATGGAGCTCTTGGCGACTTCTAAGCATCCCTGCAGTACAAAAACAAAGTCAAATTTTGAATGTTTATATTGACAATGCGTTTACATAGCTGCACCTAGCTAGTTCTCAAGGATGCTTCTCAAAGTGAAAGAAAGCAATATTTCAAATAAATTCAACATCACAGGCTTCCAAATCACAACGGGTGGGACGCAAACCTAACGGCTCTTGACATACAACTCTAGCTTAGTGGTTTGAGCAGGACTTCACCCCGTCACCTCCGCATTTCAGATCTGGCGCCTCAGTCACTCGGCCTCTCCCTGCATATTCCTAGTTGTTACGACAGCTGTTTAACCTCCATGAGCAGTGTTTGGCCAAAAGTGTTCACAACTGTCTTGACGAGATGTATGTCTGAATTGGTTGCTCAAAAACGTAACCATTTTGCGATAAGAAAGAGACAGTACTAAACAAAACCGTCTTATTTACATTTGACTAGCAAGGATATAGCATGGATATAGCAACTGTGCATATGAATTCCAACTTTACAAACGCAGGTCAACTATTGGTGAAAAATTTAAATAATCATTGTTGTAGAACTCACCCTGCGGTTGATGTCGCTAGTTTCAAAGTTATCCCCACAAGCATATTCATAGTTCTTACAGCAGGTGTCTGGCACTTTGTGATATCTTCTACCTCCATACGGAGTGTCTCGCCAATCAGTGTAGTAATTCACTCCACAACATTCGTCCTACGCGACAGAGCGACACCAAGTCAGCAGGAGATAGAGAAAGGGCCATATTTGTAGTCTCAGTATTAGAACAGAACTAGTTCGAAATGTAGGCTCATGGGGGAAAATGTCATTTGCATTTGAAAAGACTCCCTGCATTAGCCTCGGTTGCAAGCTAGTTGCAGTCCATTACCGAGTATACGAATATGCTGTAATCCGCCACTTACTGGCGCTTTTTTTTGCAGGTAAAGCCTGGTTCACGCTGGCGACATAACGACATGATCGCTAATTTTTGTAATGTGAACATAGACAAAGATTTTTTTTTTTAGAGAAAGGATTTTTTTTCCTTGCATGTTTCGCTGTTATGTTGCTATGACCACAGTATTGTCAGGATATTTACACTGCAAACATAACGAAATCTCTTTGCCGCGATGTTTCTGACGTCATGTTTCTGAACTTCCGTTAAGTAGAATGTATCAGGCGTTTTCCTTTCCTCCTGTCCTCTATTCTGATAATAATGCTTCATCGCAGCTTATAGCTCGCTCTGCAAATAAGTTTAGCCCGCGGTGGTCATCAAACAGTCAGCGGTTGACTGTGAGTTTTTAACTGTCTTATACTGGAGGGGGAACTGCTTGTTGTTTTTATTTCCCTCCCGAGCTGCTAGCCGATGTTTTTGCGTTTACTGGGAGATGTGAAATAATTTGCGAAGAAAAACCCTATTCGGTCGTGAAACCTTCGCACATGATTTTTGGCAGTGCTTCGGATAAAACTTCCCAAATATAGTACATGGTTTGAACCCACGAACATTAGTACAGCCGAACCTGTACATAACCGCCCTGTATTATGCGGCCACCCACTTTTAAGCGGCCAGTTTTCATAGTCCCGATTTTTCGCTCATACAAACGCCGTATTTGTTACCTGTATTAGGCGGCCCCCTCCACCTTATTATTATTATTATTATTATTATTATTATTATTATTATTATCATTATCATTATTATTATTATTATCATTATTATTATTATTATTATTATCATTATTATTATTATTATTATTATTATTATCATTATTATTATTATTATCATTATCATTATCATTATTATTATTATTATCATTATTATTATTATTTTACCCAATTAATTTTCATAACTCCCTCTAGCTTCACTGTCACTCGATCACAGTATTAATGCTATTCACTGTCTGCCATATACTGAGTTAAACAGATTTCCAGAACTTTCCAGGACCAGTAGCCTTTTCAAGAACGTTCCAGTCCTAGAAAATACCACAATAAAATTCCAGGACTTCCCAGGTATTCTAGGAACCGAATGAACCCTGGAGCAGAATAGGAGCCTGATCAGGAAGGAAATCTCATTTTTATGGAAGCAACCTTTGGCACATTGTAGCAGGAGACCTTTCTTTGATGGTGTCACTGCATGTGTAAAAAAAAAAATTCATTGAAGTAAAAATATCATTATAAATTAAACAGTACACACCTTTGACTGTATTTTATCAAAAATTTCTGTTGCAGATTTTACTCCATATTCTTGAAGTTGACTCTTCATATCAACCTCTGCTTTATTATCCACCTGATAAATTAAAATTAATAATTAGCAGAAGAATATTAACCTAATAAATAATAGTAAGATAATAGTAAGTGGAGTCCATACTGTACTGTCCAGCATCTGGGTAGAACTTACCTCCATTTCCAATCCCCCCCTTCCCCAGATGCCAGGAGTTTAAAGCAGAGCACAGAGTTAGCCCCTGAATTAAATTTGCTGGTATCCATTTTAACTGCAAAACACCTCCACAGTGAGAGGCACTGCCCAAAACCACAACTGCACAGCACAATGATTCCACAGCCAAGACCACACAGTGTTGCACCAAGGTGTGTTTTTTAAAACAGCGTTTTAAATCTCATTACACTTGAATCTTGCTTTTACAAATAATTATTGCCCTGCTATCACAAACCCAAACAGGACTCAAAATTACCCCAAGTAAAGTTGACAAAATGCAAGTGATTTTGATAAATAACTGCAGGGGAGAAAAATATCCACCGAGTTAGAATCACCAAGTCTCTCAAATATTCTGAAAGAGTTTGCCACTGGAAAAATCTTACAAGCAAAACTTTGCAAGAGAACCAAAAGGTAACTTTGAGCCCCATTCAAATCACGTTCGTAAACATATTCAGTCATTTACTATCAGCTACAGTCTATTCCAACCTCTGCCACCTCCCTTCAACATTTAGCATTTAATATAGCAAGAATCTGCAGTATTCGACATTCATCGGTCTCCTCAGTTGCCTTGAGTGAAAGTCAACTGATATTTATTAACAGTGACAGAAACTCACATTTCCAATGTAAACAAATGCTAAGATTGCAGCAACAAAGGCAAGGAGTGAAGCCACTGAGAGGATCACAATAAACTGGATTGGGAGAAAATGAAAAAGCACACAGCAATTTAGAACATACACTCAGGTGTAATTTGGATTTTTAAGGTCTTGTGTATTCACTGAACATGGATGGTATCAACCATGCATGATATCATGCTGTCAACCATTGCCAAACAAAAAGTAATAACTTTGGTAACACATGTTGTTGTCATTGGTGTGGTCTTTATTGTTAATCTTTAATTTTAAATATGTTTTTTCCTCCCAAGTAACATTTCATTGATTTGACAAATGAAATTCTGCATAATATAATTAATTACATCCTTTTTTAGATTGTATATTTGGTACTAAAATTGACATGACAAAGTATAAATGTGTGTGTTTCCCACAGAAATAAATTGAATAAACAGACTACAGTGTGGTAATTAAGAATATAACAAAATAGTTGGGTTTGACATGTCAAAATCAATAGTACATGTATTTGAACAGTTGTTCATTAGTAGACAGGCTTACCCCCAATGAGCGTTTACGCACACGAGGTGGTGATGCATCAGTGATTTTAGTAGCCCAGATTTTAAAACAGCCAGCTACGACACTACAAATACCAGCTGGAATGAGCACACTTGATGCTGACTGAAATGGTACAGTAATAACTTTGGCATGATATCCTTCATGAGCCAACACTCCTACAGCAGCTCCAAACATGAAAATGCCTAGGAGCTAAGATGCAGAACTATGACTTAAAATCAATCGAAGAATTAATGAAAATATAATACAGTGATGTACAGTGTAAGACTAAATGACAGTGAACCCAGTTTAAAGTGCCACTGAAACGAAAGTTTTTGTATTTGAGATTTTTTATCTATAACTAAGTTTAACCCTTATTTGAAAATACACCCACCTTTGTTCATGAATGGTAATCAAAAAAATGCTTTTTCAGCTGTTTTAAGTTGGCTGGTTGAGCCCAAAATTGGTGGCCATTTTTGCACAGCCAAAACATCCTTGAGAAGTCACTGGCTGTATTACTCTCATGCCTTGCTGAGAATTTATAGTGATTGTAGGACAAGAGGACACTTTTCAAAGCCCCCCTCCCAATAAAAGACCTCTTTAGGACATTTCAGAGTTGTAAAGCAGTTAATAACTGTTCTAACGTACTAGGAAGAGGAGAATTGACCTTGTTGTCATTCAGTTTATTTCATTGGATATTTCCAGGATATTTTATGTAACCAGCAAACAAGTGTGTAGCACTGTATCCATGGCAACAGTTCTTGACTAGTTCTTAAATTCATAGTATCTGGTTAAAGCCACAGCACTATTTAATTTAAACCTTCCTTTGAACTTAGATACATAATAATTAATTAAATAAAGATCACAGACAAAAGTATATACTAATCAAAAAGAACTCAAAGCAATCCATTTTTACACTGATACATGTATGTGTGCAGCCGTAAAGCAAACCCTGCTGCTGATCACAATTTCCAGATTCTCTTTGTCTACCACAGCAGCTCTCACTTACTAGTACTATGTATCATAACATAATGCCATCATGACTCAAAGCTTGTGGCTTCAGTTACCACTTTTACTGTACCAATGTTGCCAAGGATAGACTCGAACCTTGCTTAAAAATACACCTTACTATAAATGTGAGAATCCAAATTTCAGATCCAGGCTGAAAAAAAGTTATGATACAAAAAATTTATATCCTACACAATAAATTATTTATTGTGTTTAGGAAATTTTGGAGCACAAGAGGCTTCACTGCAATGTCACTCCACCCCAGGGGCATAGCTAGGGGTGAACTCCTACAGTTCAGATTATTTTTCAGAAGAAACCACGCTGTGAGTAGTGTTACATGAATTTTGGAAGTTGTAGAGGAGTAGAGGAGTTGTGGTCAATTAAAAAACACCGGATACAAGAACCAAGAGAAGGCTAAAGCAATGGGTAATTACTGTTCAAAGAGGTGATTCACATAAGACTTCACTCTAACAACATCAACAGGGAGCTCTCTATAGTTTATTTGCTCTCCTCTAGCAATGCAGAAAATTGTTCCAAAACGTAAAGTAAAGCAAAGAAAATTGAAATGAGCCAATATATTGTTGAAAACTCCGGGAAAAACTACTACTTGGGCAAAGTTCATGGTTAGTAAAACACTCTTATTTGCATTGGGCCTTTGAGCTTTCTCACCTTCTTTCTTTTGTTTGAACTATACTACATTTGTTTCAAAACTCTATTCCCTTTGTCTCTTTAAGATGTAAAACTTATGAAAGACATGACACAAACATTCCAATCTCACAAGTTAATCTTGAACTAAACTTGGGAAAAATTTTCCAAGTGATAAGTGAATAAAGATGGTGAATTGTAAGCTTGGTAATGAAATGTGAAAGATGAATTGATCAACAAGACACGAGCATGGGACAAAGAAAAAATCTGAGAGCCCAACAGAAATTGAATCCATGACCTCCCACTAGGTTCGATTCCTGTTGGGGACTCAGATTTTTTCTTTGTCCCATGCTCATGTCATGTTGATCAATTCACCCTTCAAAGTTAAAGTGTTGCAAACCTTCGCCAGAAATATACAACTGCTCCAATTGGTTTAGCAGGAGCATGCGCAGACAATTGTCCCTGGATCCTCCCTCTCTGCAAGTGTAGCACTACGTGACAGAGAGATCAGGACTAGACCCCCCCCCCCCCCCCCCCAAAAAACCCCGTACCCCCCCCCCCCCCC
>OMLO01005043.1_pt1 | contig 11069 bp, 3 predicted proteins | sample 1674811 | NCBI WGS metagenome assembly OMLO01 (sample SAMN06265003, study PRJEB25207) | coral metagenome | isolation source: Coral host | place: Mexico:La Bocana,Puerto Morelos, Mexico | collected 2008-11-13 | reverse complement strand
CGTCGGTGGGGGTAACAAGGTAATTTGGTTATATCAACTAAGTTGAAAATGTAAATTGGCCACCGTAACGTGTTATATAGCTTTATAACACGTTACGGTGGCCAATTTACATTTTCAACTTAGTTGATATAACCAAATTATAAAATTATTTTTACCTGAATTTAATTTTTAACTACAACAGATATTTCGCAAAATCACAAGATGACATACCAGTGCTTTCATCCTACCGTAAAAATTTCGAATGCTACGTCCGAGAGCGCTATTTGAAATAGTTTCTAAGGTTGGCGTATATCGAGCACCCATACCGAGCGAGAAATTCAGCTCAGAATGTTTGCCGCCTGGTTCGGTTACAAAGGAATTGTAATAGAAATGTAATTTGTGACAATCAGTATTGACCACACACGGAGCAGAGAACTGGGTGAGAGCGTAGTACACGAAGGCTCATGAAAATGAAAAAAGCAACGATGTTAAGATGTTCAGTTAGGCAAAACGTATGTATGAGCCATCAGAAGAACGTACAGTATCATTTTACTCGTTCGGTTGTACACTAATGCCATACAGAAGTCCTGCATTGCCAAAAACACAAACAAAAAAAGTCAAGGCCATTTAATTTGCGGCTCTATTATTGTAATCAACGAAGCGGAAAACGTCAATTCAAGACAGACTTACGAATCGACACGATGTCTTCTTTCGTTCTACTCTCTTCTTAGGAATCCCGATTCTGAGATTAAAACGCGAAACAGTAGCCACACGAAGTGTTGTTTGGGCCACCATGCGCTAATGCTCTCTTTTAGAAAATATTACTGAAAGATTGTGAAACAGCACCTCATACTGTAGTTAATTCACATCTTCTGCCTCATCTGAAAACACTTTTGTTTTACAGTTTTACGCATCTTTTCAGTGCTTAAATACATCGATAACGCAGCGAAAATTATAAGTTAGGTATTCCAAAGTTTCTTCCTTTCGCTAAACTACAAATAGTACAAAAAAGTCAAATGGATCATGCGAGGACCGCGCGCGCGAGAGCACGTTTGCAAATGTTTATTAACCATTGTGACGCACGTTTCTGTGTCACACACTCTGTCGGAAATGTGGACATGGATAGGACTATAAAAACCATTGAAACACTGCTATTAGCGATTAGCTGTGGCCCCTTTGAAATAAGACCAGGTGCAACTCACAAGTAAAAATTGGCTGCAATGACAAACGGCATGCCGCTGAGTAACGATCTCGTTGAGAAATATTTGGATGATCATCATCAGTTTGCCAAAAGCTACTTCAAACGAAAGGCTACGTCTTCTATGGTTGACGACTGGATGAGCAGCAGATCGCACCGGCCTGGATCGCTTACCATGCAAGTGAATCACCTCCACAGAGACAATAACAAACCTCAAACAATTCTCAAAACGGATGGTAAGCTGAACTCGTTGTTCGGACCGGCGCTCGATGAGAGGAAACCTTCCTCACGGCGCCGTAAATCTAAATTAGAAGATTTGGACGAGAAAGAACTGTTTATGGAGTTAATCAGAGACATCGCTAACGAACTGGACATCAACATGTTGAGCCACAAAATTCTTGTAAATGTCAGTATACTTACAAATTCGGATCGCTGCTCGCTTTTTCTTATGCGTGGTTCGCGTGAAAATAAGGTTCTGGTATCTAAGCTGTTCGACGTGACATCTGAATCCACGCTCGACGAGTCAATAAGGTCGGATGAAGATGAAATTTGCGTACCATTGGGAGTTGGTGTTGCAGGACATGCTGCTGCTACGGGTGAAACCATCAACATTAAAGATGCATATTCGGTAAGTTCGCAATCGTTTTGAAGTTTATAATGGCAAAAAAAAGTAGTTAATCGAAAAACACAATACATGTACTCACAGAAATTAAAAGCTTGCTCCCCAATGCAAGTCACCATGAAGTCTTAATTCCCATGTTATAGCATCGAAACTTTGTTTAATTCTTAAGATTTCCTGTAGTCTGTTGACAAGTGCTGTCAAACTCTAGCTTAAAATGGTGGGAAATATCAAGTGTTTCTCGATAAATATGGAAATATGATGCTGTCGTGGAAATTGGCTTTCGCGTCGGTAAACAAAGCTTGTTAAAATCAATAAACGTTTTCTTTTACTGCTTGTCGATAAAGGAAACTCCTTTTCTTTGTCGGAAGTCAATTTAACAGAGACCGGAGAGTTTGGCTAACAGCAAAGCGTTGACCTGATGGTGTTGAAAATTTTTCATTGATTTTTCACAACGTAAACTTCCAATGGTTCTTTGAGCGCTTTTGAAACTTCGCTTTTCCTGTGTCTCCATTAGGACAACACTGCGATCCATTTACTTTCCAAAATAAACACGCTATCTTTCCTCAGGCGCGGATCCAGGGGAGGTGAAATGGGTGAATTTTCACCCCCCTTTTTCTGAGCCCCCTTCTTTCTTTTTTTTTTCTTATCCCTCAAATATTGAAATAATATTTGATTTCTCTGATTTCTCTGATTTCTCTGATTGAGGTGGAGAGAATTCACCCCCCCCCCCCATTTCAAAATCCTGGATCCGCGCCTGTTCCTCTTATCTCTATGGCGAATTCTTGTTAAAAATTAGCGGGTAAAAGATACCATCCTAAGCTCTGGTTTGCAATAGAGGGGCATCATGATGGTACGGAACATCTTGCTTTAGAGTGCGTTGGATCCAGAACTCAGAACTATGTTATAAAGCTTAAATACTCAGTTCCTCTTACGAAATAGTACCTACAAAGTCACAAAAATGAAATTTAATCCATTTTATAGACCACTTAAATTACTGATAAAGATGGAAAAAATGGAACAAATTGGTAACGAACAGAATAAAGTTTCTACATACCTGTTTGGCTGAGCACGTACAAGCGAAATGCGATACAACATAAATGCGCCACTGAACAAGTGTGAAATGAGTACTGATAATCACCCAACGGAAGTAACACAAACTTAAAGATGTTTTGGAGGATCAGATTTTCATACTGTGACAGCTAGCAGCGCGGCGACAATGGAGATTTTTTTGTTTTGCCGACTTAGTACTATTTTCCTGGTCCATTCTCTATTTTCTAGTTAACATAACGTTGCAGCCTCAGGAAATCTTTCATCAACCGACTGAATTTCCCTAGCAGTGATTTTTTTGTTCTTTTTCTTAATGTCAGTTATTCATTCCCGCTATCCTGGACCTGCCAGTTTTTCCGAATAAATGAAAGAGAGGTCTAAGGAGGAGAGGGAAAACAAAAACAAAAACTCACCATCTTTATTCGCTTATTAAAACAATCATGTTTTATTATCAGCAAAGATTGGCAAAGCTGTATTATGAAATGTTACCCAGTGAGCGATAACGGATAATAACCGCCTGACGTATTACGTATCGGAAAAAGAGAAAAATTTAGTTTCGGGAGTATATAAAATATCTTTTATTGAAAAGCTCCAAGTAATGAACTGCTATTGCCGGCGCTAACGACGACGAACACCCTTTTCACTTTTTCATAGCCTAAACCAGACAGAAAAAGCTTCACAATAATGTGGATTGCTAGAGACTGAAACCGTTGATACCTTTGATAACGAAGGAGCCTCCAAACTAAAACCTCAAATTGCCGTCGCTTGTTAGAATATTCAATAATACACATTTGTGCATACATTACTCTAGTTTTCCTGATCAGATTTTAAAGCCGACATTATAAAGAGAACCCTTTCCTGTAATACAATACAAATCATTAATTTTTCATATTTCTGAAATAATCCCTTTCAAAGCAATACGACAACTCTCTTTCCTTCTGATCTCATTAAGAAGAACTACGTTGAAACAAAGCATGAAAAATTTTGAAATCAAACACGTACTGTTTTCGCTCTCAGCTTAGATTGCTGTAACCAGTTCGAACTAACAAATGCAAACAGTGGTATTATTTGCAAAAACACCTCTCGCCTTATTTTTTTAAATTAATATTGTAATGAGGCACCTGACAGCCGCGGTCTTCACAATGAAAAGAAGGCATAATCTCTATGTCAAAAACGAAGAATGGTGAATAAAGAATGAGTAATGAAGCATGGAGCAAGGGAATGAGGAATGGGGAATAGGAAAAGGGACTGGGGACTGAGGAATGAGGACTGAGGAATGAGGAATGGGGAATGAGGAATGAGTTTCTGAGATTAAGCTAGATTAATTGCTGCTTAAGCAAGAACGTGCTAATGAATTAACAAAGTCGTCATCCTATATTTGAATACTATAGTGGTGAGTTTGCGCCAGGCAGACGAGTGCACAGCAGTTTCCACAGCTTTTTTGACTTCTCCCAAGCTTTTACGAATGTTTCTATTAAACAATGATTATGAGCTCGAGATTTCTATTTATACAACAGAGTGTTTCTGTCAAGGAATCTTTGGCTGATAGTTGCCCCGCGCAAATATGATGTTCTTAAAACAAATATGCTAGTATTAAGTACATCAATTTTTCAAGGGGCAACTTTCAGACCAACAGTTGCGAGACATGAACACTCTATCGTATTTCTTGTTCACTACTATTTTTTTTCCGTGCGCTAGTTCAAAAATCGAATTGAATTATTTCCAACTTTTTAAGATGAATGTAGAATTTGAAAAAGAAAACAGTCAAAAACTCACATAATGCAATTTCAATCCTCGCTTATTAACAAAAAAAATTTTGCGGACGAGTACTATCCATCCGGGTATTTTCGGCGGACGAACACTTTGTGCTGATGATGAACACTATCGCGTCACGTGATCAATTTAAACCAATTAGATTCGGACAAAATTTAGTGATAATTTATAAGGGCTTATAGTGTATCTCCGTGGATGAACACTGTCGCGTCACGTGATCTCTTTAAACTAATACGAATCGGGGAAAATTTGTTATAAAATAGCCTTATGGAAGCGCGCGTTCTGATTGGCTAATACGCTCGATCCAGTTGCCCGTGGGTGGCACGCTCACGTCAGTTTGTTTATTTGTACTTTTTCTCGGCGGAACAAAACTTCAGAGACGCGGGACCAAAAACAACAACAAACTGGTCTGTATTAGCATTGTGAGGTCAGTGATGCATTGCGGGAATTTTAGAAAGAATTTTGCAGCGATTTGGCGACAGTAAAATTCAGCACAAGCTCTCATTTTTTTAAAGTTTTCTGGCGACGAAAGCCATTTAAATGCTTTCGGCGAGCAAGACGTACGTGAGAGTCTTAACAAATGTCTGTTTTTATGCAAAGCCTTACATACGAAATTCTTCTGTTTCAAAAACGTTGAAGATAATAGTTAGTTATACTGAGCTTTAACAAAGGAAATTTTATCAAAGATTGGCTCTGGTGACTTGTTTTAGTCGGCCCGTTTCAGTTTTGTTCGTGAATTGAATAACTCTTGAAGGAACATGCAGCCGCTTGAAGGAACGACTGCATCGGGACAAAGATACACTTTAACACATTCCTTTAAACCGTAGTTTTCCGTTCACTTAAGCTTATTTTACCAATTAACGAAAGTAATAGAGATCATCTTTTCAAAGCCATTCAGCGTGTTCAATTTCAACCTTAGACGCGCGCAACTTAAGCTTAAATAAATATAAAACGAAGTGGAAATGAAAACGTAACCCACAAACATGCATCGTTTGCTCGCTTTCTTCACCACTGTCGCTTTTAAGAAATGTCTGGTTGTCTTTTGCCGAAGACGCCCTGAAGGACAGAGAGCTCAGCTACCAAAAGTTTGTCTTCAATTCCTCAGAAAACCGATCCATATTTAACTTTCTTTCGAGAAACGTTGTTACAGACCGTAATTTTCGTTTGTTGTTATCTTGATATTTAGGTTAACAGAACAGTTTGAAGTTGTTTGTTTGTCCGAGATCAAGAAATTAAAGCGTAAACTAACTTATCGCGATCCAAGAAAAATGTTGTTGTGTCATTTTGTCAGACTTTTGAATGAACATTTTCGCGCGGCGGATCTTCTGCTTTTAACCTCAAGTAAGCAGGAGATGCAATCAATAATTCTTTAACATCTTTCCTTGGATAGAAGTATTGATAAACAGCTAGAGTCGCACGATTAAAGCTAGACTCTTACGCCTTACTCGTGCTTAGAAACCTTCCGCGTGCATCCATAACTCGATAGTTGCACGCTGCACGCTCACCATTTCTTAATTGATAAACCATCTCAAAACTTAATTACTTTCCCAGATAAACACCCAAGCACTTTTTATTTGCGGCTATTAACTGTTTTTTCGCCGTAAATATCAACCACCCTGGGTGGTTTCTAACTAAAACCGTTTTGTGGTGACAGCGACAAGTGTTGAGAAAGTTGCACACTATTTTTTTGGGAGAAATCTCTCCTTCATGCCGCGGCTGTCTCATATCAGGCCAAGGACGATTTAACAAACTTCTATTTTCCACTAATTCACTTGCAAAGTTATCATCGCACAGTTCAATAAGCCAGTCACACTCAAAGTTGTAGTTTAAATCAACCACTCTCAATTTCAGAGCGGCATTAAACAATTTACCCCTCTTTTGTCAATCTTTTAATCCAAACCTCGTAACTTGGCTATTCTTCTCTTCTCGGAAATTATTAATGGGTAATAAAAAACATACATAAACATACTCGTGATACTCAACATACATAAACATTCTCATGATAAACAAATCACACTCCCGCTGCGCGGTCATATGATTTTGTTATCATTCGTATGATTACAGACCCAACTGGACTCCACTCAGTCCTATTATCATTACTTGCACTGCTCATTAAATCTTTTGTATAACAACGTTCCCGTTGCCGTTGTTGTCGTGATTTTTTTAACCTCTGTACAAAATTTCTTTGTTTTAAAACGGCCAATCAAAAAATTCGAATTAATCCTATATTCCCAGAGCCCTTTGTTTTTCGTCCCAAGACCACACCGGCTAAGAGAAGTGGAAAGGGCTATGGGGACGAGAATGACTCAAGAGAAGCGGGGCAAGAAACACAGTTCAGGAAACTGGCAGCAAAACTCCTCTCTCCTTGCAAGATAAAGACGTTTTTTGATGTGTGTGTGATACTTGCCTTGGATCACCTCGGGATGACATTTGTGTTCTATTGATGCAGTTGTGTTTCGTTAAAAAATTCCTTTAGTAATGATATTTTATCTTCGGATGTCAATAAACTTATTTTGCTTTTCGCCCCAAGATCTAAATATTAGGTAGTTAGACCTTTTCTAAACATTTCAATTTCCTGTTTCAGGATCCTCGTTTCAATGCCCAAATCGACAAGACCACTGGTTACAAAACTCATAGTATTCTATGCATGCCAATTAAAAGCCATGACGGAGAGGTACCTTGAAAAAAAATCACTGAAAAAATTTATTCTTCACTTATTTACCAATCGATCACAAACCAGACTTTGTTTCTGTCCAGGTTATTGGAGTGGCACAGATAATAAACAAGAAATCAGGAGAGCATCAGTTTACAAAAAAGGATGAGGAGGTAATAAAATACTCTTACTCAGCCCATGGCAGGATTTCAAGAAAATGTCGAAAGTGTTCTGCGGGGGTTCTGCGTTTCTGTTCATAAAGGATGGTTCATCATCCAAAGACATTGCACCATTTCCTAGATTCTTCTGCATAAGTTTAATGACATGATAAATGCGGTCCATTCAAAGTGACGGACAGAAAAGGTCTTAAACCAGTGCTAAAACGAAAAAGCAGAATGAGGCTTGAGAGTTGAGGTGTGCGGGATGTTGTATGTTGCTATTATTATTACCCTTGCGTTATTTAGGATCACCGGAGTGCTCTTCAGGCTGAGCAGAGTGATATAAGCTTAGTTATATTTATGCTCCCAACCCATACTTTACACCTGCTCCAGCCGGCTAAACAATAACCCTAACTTCAAACAAGAACTAACCTTTATGTTTAGTTTATGGCCAGGTTAAGGTTAGTTTGCAGTTCTTACTCTGTAGTCGACTTTCAGTACACTGTGCACCGTGTAACATTTTATTGAATCGTAGGTTTTTAAGAATTATCTGACGTTCTGTGGAATTGGAATTACGAATGCACAACTATTTGAAATCTCTGTGCAAGAGTACAAAAGAAATCAGGTAAGCCTTAGCTTCAAATGAGTGTACAATACAATATAGCTCACTTATTAGCACTAGCTAATCAAGGGGCTGTTGACTTGGTCGCTTGTTACCATTATTCTAGCAAATGCAAAGGCTTTCACAGTCACATCTTGTGATTGGCTTGGTACGTATGTACAGGTCAGCTTTCATCATCATCATTATCATCACGATCATCAGCGTCATCATCATCATCTCTCATCCTTTCGTTGACTTGATTGATCAAAAACCAAAAATACCGGGACAATGAGAAAGGGCTGGTACAATGCATGAAATACACTTCAATGAAAGACACAAATTATATCAATGGTTCTTTCAGTTCTGTAAAATAGTTAATCGCAACATTTTGGTGTCGACTACACTGTTGGGATGGCTGCTTGTTTGAGGTTGCTGTTCGCTAAGGTGATAACGCTATAACGCAATAAGGTGTAAACTTTAATTAATTTCAATTCGTCAATTAGCCTCGCGGGAAGGGGGCTGGGTGGAGAAGGTACCCGTGTGAACTACGCAAAAAGGGTCATACCTACGTTAGTCTGTTGATAATATGAGAAAACTATTTATTTGTTTTCGCAAATCTCTCTTGCTATTCTTGTGGTGTTATTCTCATAAGAAATCTACTCGAAACGTTGCGCAGATTGTGTGAGTGTAATGTGTGAGTGTAATTAATGTAATGAACAATCACTAATGTAATAAATTTTTATCCACTATTGTACTAAAGGAGCTAACCTCTAATGGAATACATTTTTGACGACTATTCTAGTTAAAAATTATCGCTATGAATGTAAAAGATGTTTGGTGAATTTTAATTTTCCAAGTGAAAAAAATTCATTGTTTCTTTGGCAACGCCCGCCCACTATCCGATTTAAAACGAGGTCAAGTTTATTGATTGCTATCTTCACGGACACACATGTACGGTCAAGGAAGCTATCCACAGGTATAGATTCAAATTCCTGAATTGTGGATACCCACGATAAAAAAAAACAACTACAACAATAGGAGAACGGTACAACAGCGGATTGCTAAGGGAGCAACTCCTCGCCTGAACAGTGAAGCAATCCGGGATCGAAATGCACCAATCACAGCCGACCTTTGTAATATAAATGGTGCCGCGTAATCAGTCTACCTCATCGCCTTAAAAAGACTAGTAGTAAGCAGTAGAAACGTCGCGACCTGCATCCCAAGTGACTATAATGTGAGACGAACGATAATACACTTCATTATTGAACTAATATAGTTTTTCAATTCCGAGATGTAATAAGGCATGTCATGTCATGTTTTTGTTTACCGCTGCTTCTTCATAACAAGCTTTGTTGCTAGTTTTGTCCTACTCCATTGCTCAAATGTGACTTATACATTAAAATTTAATTATTCAGCTATATATACAATTTGGGATAAATTGATCCGCTTCCAACTAATCAGAATCAAGTATTTACGGTAGCAGTATTATTAGGGAGATAATTTATGAAATAGGCCTGGCTTGGGACTAACCCAGTTCCGGGCTGCCGAAGCTCCGTTATCTAGATTTCTGCAAAGGGGAAAAGGCTTAGTTGACCCCCGAGTGAGGACCTGGGTGACTACTGTATCAGTGCCGTAAATTAGCACTCTGCACTGTGTGAGATTGTCTGTCTTCTCCAGCTGTAGTACGTATTCATGTTGCAAGTGTCAAGATGTATGTCAGTAACCTATTTGAGCAAAAAAACTAGACGCTCTAAGAGCGTTTACACGTGCTTCGTACCTCAGTAAACTCGTACTTAACGTACGCGTATTCAACGCAATAAGACCAAACGAAAGAGTCAAGAAATTTAACCACAAGCGTTAGGCTTAGGTATTTACTATTCGAGTAAAATGTCCTATTCGTAGAGTGTCCTCTTCTAACTGAAGGTAGCATGGCCGAGTGGTCAGCGCGTCGGACTCGCAGTCAATCGGTCCCGGGTTCGAGTTTGTAAATAGACAACTGGTTTGACACCGGCCAGTTAGGATTCGTAAAAATGTTATGTTCTATTTGAATTATTTGTTTCAGTTGTTAACTTGCCCACACTAGCCTTTGCGCTATAAACGTTGCCGAGGGTAAATAAGGGTTTTTTTTTTTCATCCAATCGTATGTTGTTTGCCTCATCTTCGAAGTTTTTTTTTCTTTTTATATCTCACGCTCATCTCTGTACACATCTTAGCATCATAGTCTGTAGTTTCTGCCTCGTGTCCACGTGACTGTCGTGTCCGTGTGACTGAAGTCACCAAGTCATTTATAACGTTCCACCCAGTACACACTCCTCTCACGTGACCTCTAAGTGATACGAATGAAAAATAGCACCATACATGTACATGCAGTTTTGTGTACTTTTCTAAGAAAATGGTCTAGATACACTCACGAAGGGTGAAATAATGTGAGTAACCTATTATACTGTGACATGGAGAGTTCGAAACATTCCTGTCTAACTGTTGTTTGCGCTTCTAGTGTGAGATTCCTGTGAAGATAGTTAGGTAGATAAATATACTTCAGACAACTTACGGGTTCATGGTTCACGCAACTCGTTTACGTTTAAATTTAATTTGACAATAAATAACAAGCTTAAAACATTGACGTGACGGGTGTCAGCAGTCACAACTCTTAAGCTGTAGTTGTAGGTTAAAACTACAAGGGAAGTCTGAAATAATAAAACTTTATAGGAGTATATTATATTAATACAGTTCAACCTCTATTAAACGGTCACCCTCGGGGAAATGGATATTGGCCGCTTGAAGGTTGCTGCCGTTCGCGCTAATTGTTTCTGCGCATCCTACTGCGCACGAAATTCACACGCCACGTCATTCATCGAGCGCGCGCGCTTAGCAGTGAAGTGAACAATAATAGGTCAAATGGCCATTGCTATCACTTTGCGTGGATTTAACGATCTTGGACGTCCGGTGACCCCTATTTTACTTTCGATGGGCCATTTTCTCTACCGATTTTCTACGTTTTGCGAAAAAATGAAAAAAATCTATCGAGTAGAAGTTTG
>OMLO01005042.1_pt1 | contig 11069 bp, 5 predicted proteins | sample 1674811 | NCBI WGS metagenome assembly OMLO01 (sample SAMN06265003, study PRJEB25207) | coral metagenome | isolation source: Coral host | place: Mexico:La Bocana,Puerto Morelos, Mexico | collected 2008-11-13 | reverse complement strand
ACGCTCGGGCGCAAATGATGCTACTCGGGCCGCAAATAAGCAATATGCCCTTCAAAAGTCATGTTATTGTCCTATTTACACACATAAGTCGATCTAGCATGTGTGAAAGAGTTACTTTTCTGCTTCTAGTAGAATGTATTTCAAAAACATGTATCTAGATCACAGGAAACGCCAATGACCTAGTAATAGTTCAAGGGAAGGCAATGAGAAAACATGATCTCTAAGATCGGATGCTGTGGATGGAAACATACTGAAAACATTTGCGTTAAAATGCGCCATACACCGGCCCGTGCTCGAGTTTCGGTGTAAAACTTAAGAAAACACACTGTCCTGTTTGCTAAATGATCCAGTTATGAAATTGTTTTCTATATTTAGTTAGATGGTTTCACAAAAAGTCTTTTTCTTTTATCAAAGTTATCATTTCCGTCATTTATATTAGTTTAGAGCAAATATCCGGCGAGAGTAGGATTCTGTACCGGGATTGCTCGTCGGAAACCCCTGGAAAGTTCCAAATTCACTTTTTGTGGGCGCGTTTCCCCTGTAGGCTTGTTTTCACCAGCGTATAAGCATCAGGATATGCAACATACCCCAGACACAGTAAGTTGATGTTAAATACCACCTTTTGGTAGGCACAGGCCCTAAAATAGGTCAGTGTTCATTATCAACATCTTACTTCCTCTGGGTATGTTTCTTATATGCTTACGCTTATGCTTATACGTAAACACAAACCAAGACGTGCACATCAAATACCTTGTATTGATAACATGCATAACATGAATTTATGGAAGCCGTACTTAAAACCCACCGTTTTATCTAGAAAAATCAGCAAGTCTGCACGGTGGCGCCATGTGCAGTGTCTTTGCCTTATACAGAAAATGTGTCGCAGCGTTATTTTCTTTACCGGAAAATGAGTGTCTTCCTGACGGTCTTTAGCATTGTTTAGTGTCCTCCAAAACTTAAGTCGAGCATTTTGGTCGGGGCTCCCCTGAAACGATTTTTCATAACTTTGAGGTAACTATTGTTCTTACCTCCCTAGCTTGCGGCGCAAAAATAAATTTTTATTTTTGGATGGAACGAATATCAGCTTATTAAGATAATAAAACGATTATATTTTATAGTACACAAACGATCTTTCCAGTTCTATAATGAACAATGCATGGCGTCGAATCGAAACCAGGGAGAATAAAGATGTATTCGATTATGTAAATGTACACCCCAGCCTGGTTCAGGGGTTATTGTTCATATGCCCTTAAGTGGGATATCGTGAATGAAATCAATAATTTGGCGCGAGGTCCTTATTGAGTTTCCTAAGTAGCTTTCCTTAGCGCATGTTATACACTCTTTACAAAAGCTGTCTAACATATTCATTTGTTCGTTGTTTCCTGTCATTTAGTAATAGTTACACTGCTAAAACGGAAACTGGCAACTGACAACAATTTGAAGCGTTTGATGATTGGGTGAAATGATGATTGGGCAAACTTCTTCACTCATAAAGGAATTCAAGTGAAGTAGGAAGTTGATGGATTATGCATTCACCAAAAAAAATCCACCCAAATCTCAAACACAAAACGTGTAATATTAGAAAACTACATGTACTCCGATTAAACGACAACCAAATCCCACGAAAAGAAAGCTTTTTCAAATCATGCACTTAAGCAACCACTAACAATTTTGATACGAGCCTGAAAAGCGAAGTTCAGGTTTCTGTTATTGCTAAGAGTGGAAAACATATGTATTGAATATTTTGTTAAGGTTTTCTAGTGTGATAAGAAGATGTTGAACACCTATTTACCAGTAATTGCCATTCTTTATGTCGATTTGAGACAACATTATCATTCCTCGCATGTTCTTTTAGTAAGTAGTATGACCTCCAAGTATTTTTCAAGAAGTGGTTTGAAGAAGTGACTTGTAACACTGCTATAGAGGTTTCTGTCTGCAGCCAGTCGAGTGCGCGTATCATTTTCTTGTACGGTCGAGCCACGTTTCAAAGCAGGGCGGTTTCAATTAACACAGCCAAGGGACGTTTGTAAAATCAGGCGCTAAGAAGGGAAGAGGAAGTAATAAGTCGGAATAAAAAACGCAAGTTACCTTAACTTAAAATGCTTCTTATCTACCTGCACATCAGTGCCAAATATCATGACATTTTTTTTATAATTCCGTGCATTTTGTTATCCAACATTAAATGCCCCATCTGTCTGCAGTGGACTTTTCATTAATGATAACATATTTTGTGGTACATAATTTTCCGAGAGTGGCAATGCTGGTAGTTTGCACAAGCTTGCCCTGTAACTGAGGAAAAAGTCTCGGCAATAAGAACGTCACTTTGACGTCATTAAACGCGGAAGAAGGTGTCACGGGGTGCCAACTTAAAGAGGTTAACTTTTGTTGGTTATATTTTACTTGTAGGAAACTAGCCAATTTCTTTGCAAATTTCTGCACGTTTTTGGGAGTGATTTAAAATTACTTTAGCCACAAAATATGCCAGGCAGTTTCTAAATATGTTCAGTCGCGAATTTGATTGATTTGCGATGCTGTCTCAGATTACACATCATCTGCCTGTGGTTTGTTGTTGACTCCTTTATTCTGTACATATAGCGTTTCATAGCCTTTCAGTGTTTTCCCCGGCGTCGAATTACAACTTGCCAAAAATACAGTGATGACAAGCAGATATTTTTTTAACAAACCCTATAAATACAGGATGCGGCTCTTTTCGCGATAATATTCGACCTCGCAAGTCAACGAGATACGTGAGAACTAGTCAAAGGGCTTCAGTAGAGTTGTTTGTTTTGCCAATCGTGGCGTCGTTATTTCGCGCCCTTACGCCTGCAAGCATGAAAGCAAAAATCAAGAAGCAAGGTGAGAAATGGCGACATTCGGTAGATACGCTACCGCTTCCTCGGAACATTTTCAACGTGGTTGTCATGGGAGCTGGTGGTGTGGGAAAGACATCCCTGGTCACGCGCTTTGTGAAGAACGAGTTCTCGGATCACTACAATCCCACAGTGGAGGACTTGTACGAGAAACCCATCCACTTGAGAAGAGGTGTCAGTGCCATGCTGCAAGTGCTGGACACGGCTGGATCTTATCAATTCCCCGCCATGAAAAGACTGACATTACAGTACGGAGAAGCGTTCATTCTCGTGTACTCGGTTAAAGACCCTGCTTCGCTTGACGAGGCACTGAAACTGCAGCAAGAAATCTACGAGGCCAAAGGCACCGAGGACGTTCCGATGATGTTGGTTGGAAACAAGTGTGATCTGACGTCAGGAACTGATAAGCGCATTGTTAGCCACGCGATTGCCTCAACTCTGTCGCGCGGGAAAAACTGTATTTTGGCCGAAACGTCGGCCAAATATGATCTGAACGTTAGCGGTGTTTTCACCGCTTTGATGGCGCAAATCGCGCTGGCGAATAGTAGCGTTGTGTTGAGCAGAAATAGCAAAGGAAAAAAACGAAATGCGACTGATTATGCAGTTTCCTGAGTGGAAGGAAGGTGAACCTCGTTGAAGAACTTGTGAATTTTGGAGCCACACAAAGGTTTTAGTACGTGAGACGGTGGACTTGTTCATAGCTAACACTTTGGATCCGGATACGATCCCGTGTAACCAAACAGATTGATTGCTGTTAAGTTGTGCAACCTGTGTCAAAAGGCGATCACGCCCTTCCTGGCGCCCTCGATTTGGGCTGCAGAGGATTAATGAATTTATATCCAATAGTCTTTGGAATGTAATTTTTTACAAAAAAATAAAAACCAAGAAAAACAAAAGGAACAGTGAAGAACGCGAGACGTTCTAGAAACAACAATTTCCAAAAAGAACTTAAAGATTATTCAGAATAAGTAAAATTCATATTTGTGTAGATTACAGATTGTTATTTCCGGTGCTCCACGTTGTTAGACCTTGACGGAATGTTTTATTCCGGTCTCGGCATGGCAGCTCAAGTCAGCAGATTTCTTCTTTTGCTGAGTGTTAAAAACTATTTTTATTGGAAATATTTATCGCATGATGCAATTCGTACGCCCTTGTGCTGTATAATATGTTTTTATTTAGATTTGTATAGTATTTTATGTCATGCAACACGTGTAAATGGCTGTAAATAGGCAATTACAATTTAATTTAAGAGATACCACATGTTTATACAATTTGAATGAGGCAATAGTGAATTAAATTATGTGAGAGCAAATGTGTTTCATTGGTGCTTTGCTTTTTTTCTCTTTCCTGTCGTCTTCCTTTGTTGCGTTACTGGAGCAACCTCAGAATACCCTGCCACTATTGTTCCTGATTCTGCTTGCGCACATATTTTTTAAAGAACGAGTCATGTGCAGGAATAAATTAACTCAAGTAGCAGGGTACTCTGCAGTTAAGCTGCGTTACTTTTAAAGAAAGCAAAGGTGATTTGTGTGTTTGGGTACAGGTGTGGGAGGGTTGGAGGGGGTCGATAAGGAGAAACATTAAATCTTGGTCTTTCATATCCTAGTCTTTTTATTTGGTGATTTTTAAAAAAATTTCGTATATACCAATTCATTCGTTTTTTTAGTCAATTCGAAATACAGTTGAACCTCGCAATTTCGAATTGTCAGGGCTAGGGTTAGGTTTGAAATAGCGGGAATTCGAAATAGCCAATAGCAAATGGCCGAAGGGCAAATCCAAGGAAAATGGTTTTGAGTTCGAAATGACGTTGAGTCCCAACTGTATTCTTGGCGAAAACTAAAACAAAGAGCCTTTATTTTATCCCCTAATGGAGAGCTGATCATTTTCTTGTGGGATGAGATCGCTGTAAACACGCTTAAGAAAATAGAGGCGAAGAGTCCTGTTCCCGAAGGAAAGACTACATGTTTGTAAAAGATACCTTTATGGTGTTTAAAGACCCGAAGACCGCGCATACAATAACCATTTGAAAGGTTTTGGAATACCATAAATCATACTAACAGCCATAGAGGAAGTCGCTGTTTGAATGAAACAAACAAAGAAAAACGTTGAAAAATATATTGCTCCACCTATAGTTGGGGTATATCCCAAAGGCTACGGCTTGAAGTGTAAGAGGAAAAAGTTGCAAAAGTAGGTGAGGGTTTTTTTTTGAGAGGAGGGGGATTTCTAGTAATGCTTTCGAGAGACTGATGTATTCAAGACCTTTTTGCTGTTCAAGTATTCAGATTTTGAACATGCAATTGCATTTTGTGCTGCACGGCACTCGTGGAAGAACAACGTCTGATATCATTGTTATTTTTTCCCCCAGTACAGGAAGAGTTACAAATTACAATTACAAGTTACAGTAGTCAAAAAGAATCCAGCCTGTTTATCCCTTTCTCGTTTCGAAGAATGAGATTCTCTTTTCTCGGAAAGTAGCACTATTTTCTCATAAGCCGGAAACAATCACCTAGAACAAACCAGGGAATTTTCGGATCATGGGTCCATTTGTTTATAGAGTTAGCTCGTGACCGGAAGGAAGTCCGGTATTACCGAGAAATCGCGCCAATATCAGTCACGCCACTGTTCTTACATGGCCAAAAGGGACTTTTGTGAGAAATGTGATAAGCCACTGAATGGTTTTCTTCAAGTTGACATTTATTTGGACAGCTTGCTGTGAAATTGTGATCTAAATTTTCTTGCGCAATGAGTGAAGATTGTGTGATGAGTCACGAGGACGTTTGCTTCCTCAGTAAATTCTCTACCGGCCTTTAAATTGTTTGTCACGCCACGCGTCCTAGTTTTGTACGCCCATAAGGACGGCCGTTTAGTAAGCTTGAGGTCCAGTGTTTTTCTCCCGAGGTATATATTTTTGTTTACTGCTTCAAGTGTCATAGATTTTCGCTTTTAGCTTCAACTTTTACAACCGCCTTGGCTCGTTGTTAGGGATAATTACTCATGTATGACCTTAGTTATCAACGAGTGGAACCAGATTTCACTCTTATATTTTATATGACGGTTGCCCGACACTAGACGAAATAACTTTTAGTTAGCGCTCTCTGATTCCGGATACATTCGCCTACCCACTATAGACCTGGACAGCTCACAGCCCTCTAACTATACGTACTGCAAGCGAAAATATATGTAATTCAACAGCGTCACCTAAACCACAAAATGAACAAACCTGAGTGGAACTAACCGCAAGCAAACCGTAGACGTTTTAACCATATGTACGCTCTTTTTTGTATAAGAACGTCTTATTTGGAGCTGAGGCTGAACGTTCTTATATTTTTTGTTATTTGAGGCTGGAAACGTTCTTAAGATGTTCTTAAATTTACATGATACCACTAAGTATTAACTCAAAGCTGAGAGAATATTAAGGTCAACTACCTTGACAGCATCACCTCTTTAATGGTGTCACTGTGGAAAATATTTTGGAACCGCTATAAATAAGAACTGCTGATTATTACAAACCAAGATGTGTATTATGCGATAAGAAAACCATTGTTAATTCACGTTTTTTGTTTCCTTTTTTTATGCTTGTCATTTGATATACAGATTAGCAAAATAAACAACGTTCTTAATCGTCCCTCAGCCTGAGGAATATTCTTAGTGCGTTCTTAAAATTTTGCTTAATTAATCTCAGGCCAAAAGATCTTATTAAAAAGGTTCTTTTTTAAAAAAAAGAGTTTAGTGGGCTAACCTGATCTTAGCCTGTGTAGCAAGCGTTTCCGTGGGCTTTGGGAGCAAAGAAAGACCGAGGAACGGGATTTTCGGTGTTGTGCGCGCGCGAAAAATGGGGCTCGCGCGCGAAAAATGGGGCTCGGTTATACTCGTTGTTGTGTAAATATTTCGTTACTCATACTGTTTGTTTTTTTCTCTTGTCTCTATGACAGACGGTAACCTAGCAGAAGTTTGTCGCTTGTCTCCGCAAAGACGTTCACCTGTTCTTTCCAGGAAAAACCGTGAAAGTAAGGAACCTTGTTTTGTCGCTAGCTTGTTTTAAAACTGTTTTAACACACTCGGTTGTGGGGATTGTGTTGTAAGGGGATACATGCTGATACTGTCTTGATGTAAATACAGATTCTCAGAGCTTGCATTGAATGAAATGTATGGCGATAAGTAAGGAGAATTTACTCCTTCGAGCTCGGTAATGAAACAGGAAGGATTAAGGTTGTAGTGATTTTGTGGGTTTGGTTGCTTTTGTAGAGATACGTATTCCGGAAGTGCAGGAGCGCGTTGCTGATGCAGTGAACAATATTGTTAAACATTTCTACAAGCCTGAGAAAGAGGTCAGTGTGCATGGCGGCATGTATATTTTCAGTTTTTATTTTTGTTTAATAGGTGCATCTTAATAATTTGCGTCCAGCCATAGCCTAAAGGAACTCAGCTGTGATAAATTGAATTTTCTATATCTTTAGATGACAAATTCAGCTCGATAAAGGCTGATTCGTAGTAATACAGCTTTGTGCACGACTTAGTGGTATGTTTTATGTTTGAGTGCGGATCGATTGTTTGTCGTTTTGTCACTGGCCGGGCTTATCGTATTCAACACAATGTCTCTCTTCACTGAGGAGCACAAATGGGTACATATGGGTACCACGGGCTTTGAACTGCCAGACCAAAATGCTGGGCAGCTACTAGTGCAGTCCATCGGTACAGAGTGGTACAGTAAACCTCTCAATAAGGACTCGCCGCTAGCTTTGTTTATACGTTTTACTGCTAACAGATAACTCGCGTATCAGATAGTAGTGACAACGTATTCGTTCTGTCAGGCAGAATGGCGCGATATTTTCGCATAATAAATGTAACGAAATAAAAAACCAGGTGATATATCGCACACGAGAAGATGCTCATACGAAGAGGATGACATACCCAAATGATTATACAAAGCGCAATCTTCTTGTTAATGAAGCGGCGCTTTGAATAGCCTCTTGAGATACGGAATCGTCTGCAGTTTCTCCTTATTATCTAACAATGTTGCTTGGAGACTTCAAATAAAATATGCGTTAGGGGGCTAGTTGGTGTCCGTAAATGTGTATGAATTTCTCGCCTCATGGAAAAGTGATGCCCATCAACTAATGAGAAACATGTGTAAGTTTGTCAACTCTGAGTGCAATAACATCTAACTCTGCCTTCGTTTCAGAGGGGAAATCTGACATATTTGTTGTGTGGTGATGGTGGTCTTTGTCAAGCCTTAGAACAGGTAAATTTCTAGCATTATTTTAGGTGTAAAAGCACTCAACTGCTCACTCCTTTCTTTTCGTTGTTGAAGCCATTTAACTGAATGAGAGTGTAATTTTTCGGCGTGAACGGCCTGTGTACCATAACAAACCTCGAAAAAATGGCGGCGTTTTTAAAAAGTTTCGTATAGCGCGCGGTTTATGGTAAAAAATTAGTGTCAAACTGAAAACGGTCGAAAGAAAGTTTTTACTCTAGTTCCCTCGACCATTCACCGGCACATACTTTTGTTTGAAGGTTGTAAAATTGGTGGAAACAGCGCGGGCTATGAGTGGTGTGTGAGAAACGCTCTCTTTACTTGTTTTCTAGGTATTTCAGTGTGGATTCAGATCGTCGCGGCTTTTTCGCAATAACTTCTTCATCTGGGATATCTTAGGTGAGTGGTTTATCAATTTCCTTTGCGAGCAGTGCATTGAATTCTCACTGGTCTGTAATCGTGCTTTGACCGTGTCTCTAATGAAAGTGAATCTGTATTGAAAAGGGGATCCGACTGTATTGAAATTGTCGCGTGATTTGTTGTTGATGTTTTTTCTGCCTGCAGAGAAAGGTCAGCAGTATCTGTCATCCGAGGAGGAGGACTCGACCCAAGTGGAACACATGAGGAGAGCGAGGCGAACTTTCTGCACTGTTGTAACAAGAATAAACAATGCGTCACACACTATCGGCAAAGACGGCAAGGTTTGTGTGGTATAAATCATTTATAACATTTAGAGAGGAAGCCATATCATTCCTAGCTTGTTTTCATGCGGGTCCTACATCCACACTGATCGAATTGGAATTTGGAGATGTTTGCTTTTCAAGAGGGAGGAAAACCGAAGAACCAGGAGGAAAAAACCTCTGAGAAAGGCTAGAACAACAACAAACTCAACCCACATTTGGCACCAGGCACCTGGGCCACCTTAAGAGAGGGAGAGATGAGCGCTCTCACTACTGCGCCATCCCTGTTCCTCTGTTGTCATGAAACTTATGGTTTCATAACTACAAGTGCATTCGTTTATCGGTCATCTTCCCAAAAACTATGTCATGCACACTATGATTAAATTTTTATTTCTTCCTTTGCACCTCACTTCAGATTGTGAGAATTGAACACCTGCTCAATTCGTAGAGCTAACCTTGCCATATTTCTAAGGTCGTTATCAGTCTAGCAGACTTGAATTGTAAGTTCTGAAGAGACCACGTTCAATATATCAATATTGTAACATAGCTCTGAGGCTTTCAGAACAAAATAACATATTTATTAAGTTCCCTTTGTCCCTTGATTCTCAAAAGAGACTTTGATTTTAAGAAAACACCACCAAATTGTCCTGAAAGCCTCGTAGCCATGTTAGAATATTGATATATCTACGGTGGCCAGTTACTTAACTAGAGATATGTTATTGGTGGTCGAATCTTAGTGTGTGATATTTTTTCCTTCTCTTTTTGTAGTTCCAGTCTTTTGTGTGCCTGGGTGCACGGTAAGTTGTTCTTTTATATTGAATTATCTTGCGCACAATGCAGCAAATTGTTTTCTTCATCATAACTCCTAATTAGTGATCTGTGTAGAATGACGTTTTCACTTAGTTTTCAAGTAATAAATAACCAAACACAAAAAACAGTGTTTCACCACATTTCCGTTCACCGAGAGTAGAGCAAAATACGACGCGTAATGAACTGTTTCTGACTAAGTTGGAGTTGGTTGGAAATGTGGTCAAACACGGTATTTCGTGTTTGACATATCTTCTCAATCGAAACTGAAACTAAGGAGGAAACAAGACGCAGTAGAATTGTAAAAAATCCAAACATCGTCTCGGTCATTATGATGATTGAAATGAGTTTAATAAGGAATTGTTGTTAGTATCTACATGCAGCATCAAAATCACATAGGTAGGGTGTGTAACGAGGTGTTAACTAGCAGTCGGTTTCGCTTAACCCGACATTCCCTTCTCTCCCCTCCCACAGAGATCATTTACTTCACTACTGGTTCGAGCTCTTGTCCACTTGTCCAGCGACCACCAACATGTACGACACGCCGTCGTTCTTCCGGGACAGCGCTCTTGTTCAGTTTCTGGTGGAATTATTACAGACTCTAGTGGAATTCAATATCACCTTGGAGGCTTCGCTTTTGAAAGGAATATCATGACTCAACTGCGACTGGAGCACTGCTACGAACGACGTGTTCTTCAGTGAATCCTTTTCGGCCGTTTTGTGGGTAACACTATGCTCTAATTCGTTATAAAGAATTGTCTTTTTCACGATACTAGATGATTCAAGGAGGCGGCATGCTAGATATTAGGGGACTACGTGGTTCAAGTGGTGAGCTGTACCGTCATATTGCTCTATTTCTGCCGCGCTCTCGAGACCGGTTTTGCGAGAGGAGCGCGGGCCCCTTTCCCGATCAGCGGATCAGCGGATCGTCATGGAATTAGTTTTAGTTACAACAAATAGACGGGTTCTTTATGAGCAGCGAACAGTTAACCCGTTACGCACAGGTGGTTCGAAATCCGAAGAATTAAAGACAAATTTTCTAATATATAATTAATGTACATACAACATAACATAGATTGTTGTTTACCTCTGGTTAACTGAGAATTGAATGCTTGACAGCGGTAAATTAAACGAGGTTATTTTTGAACGACGGAAAGTTTTATATGAACAGCCGGTTGATGGACAAAATTGTTGGAAATTTTCTCAGTTAAAGAAAATAATTTGTCTGAAACTACACCTAATGTTTCTCTACTTAATCACCGCAAAATAGTCCTTCCTGGTTCAATATTGTTAATTAAAAAGTAAGGGAGAGAGGCAGACGAGATACCCTGGTAATAAACTCGTTGGCACTCTTTAAGATTCCACGTTTTTACAGACTCTACAATCCAATGTTTTGCAGTGCACGCAAGAATTAAGCCCAGCACAAACATTCCTTGATTCAATAAATGGCTATCGAAT
>OMLO01005041.1_pt1 | contig 11069 bp, 3 predicted proteins | sample 1674811 | NCBI WGS metagenome assembly OMLO01 (sample SAMN06265003, study PRJEB25207) | coral metagenome | isolation source: Coral host | place: Mexico:La Bocana,Puerto Morelos, Mexico | collected 2008-11-13 | reverse complement strand
ATAACAAAAGTATGCGTAATAAACAAATTAAATGAATAAATCATAATTAAGCTATATATAGAATACAGAGAAATTATTCTGAAAAGTAATGTAGTAATGTAGTACTGTAGTTTGATTAATTTTCGTAAAGTTTGGCAAGCATTTACAACAGTCACTGGTACGGTCGTGCACAGTGCGATGCGAAGAATGCCTCTGCCCTCAACCTACAATTCTGGCTAGTGAGCTATGAAATGAATTATTTTGGCCAATTCGGGTGTAAATATTCAGCTACATACTGGTAATTCTAGTTTATGGGCAAAAGTTACAAAATAAACTTTAATGGCTTATATGTTGCCATGTGAATCAAGGAAGTCAGCTGTTAATTCTTTATATCTCCACAGATAAAATATCATTCCCAGAGAACCTTGATGACAGTTTTCAACTGGGATTACTTGGTAGCTTGGAGAATACCTTTGAAAACACTATAAAAACAGACAAGCTGCATCTCTTCCAGGCATCACCAAGACCACACGAACTTGTGGAAGAAAATGAAAAGTCAAAATTTGCAGCCAACAGAAGGAGTAGTTATTATGAAGCAGAGGGAACAACCATGCCTAAATCGCTAAAACAGAAATTTACACAAAGGTTTAAAATTCCTGAAACACCCTTACTAGGCAATGTTTCTTAGACATGTAAACTTGGCAACTCATTTATTTCTCAGACACCACAATGTCACAAGAAGAAAAGGGGGCTCTCCTGTCACACGGTGCCGGAAAGACTTCTCTTTTCCAAAACACCGACAGCAGAAATGATTACCAAGGTGAGACAGGTCAGATTAAGGTGGGTCAGAACCCATGAAAAGACACCTGACGTTGTACAGGTAGTCCCAGAAACCCCAAAACTAAACCTTGAACCAACTGATGAGTACTACTTATCACTTTCTGACTAGAACAGAGTTGTGATTAGAAATCAGTTCCTGAAACATCAACAAAATTGCCTTACTTGTACTTTGCTCTATTCAAATAACTTCCTAATGGCTTGTTTTCTTTATTTACATGATGTTAAGCTAAATGATAGCTACATGCTATAAAACTTGTTTTTTTCTTTCAAAATTTTGTTGTTGTGCAACTTACTAAGTGGGGATTTCAAGGAGCCTTTAAAGTGCCGATTTTACAGAATTTTAAAAGTGGAGATTTTAAGGAGTCTTAAAAGTGGCGACTGTAAGGAGTTTTAAAAGTGGCGATTTAAAGGAATTTCAAATGTGCCTTAAGGAGTCTTAAATGTGGCCTGTGTATCTAAAATTTTGGCAGTACGCCTAACAATTTACACCTCGTCACACAAGTGCTCCTGAACCCTGTAGTATAGAGATCATCTCGTCCTAGCTGACTGTAGAGGGCAATAGGGGTAGAATGGTAATCAGACATGGTGATAACCCTATTTAAGTTTGTAATTTGTTGGATAACTCACTGTTGAGAACATCCCACACACTAGGACAGCAATAATTGAATTATGGATCAATAATAGCTCTATATAGCAATATAGCTTTATCTTCGCATATGAAGGACCTCAACCTTTTAAGTGCACCAATACCAGAGGAGATAATTCACTAACACCCCATCAAATCAAGTGGCAACATTTGAAGTTGTTCATAACTATTAAAAAAATATATATAATTATTATCTTTATCAAGGTCCACATCATGAATATTGTACAACACCCATCATAAATACAGCATGATTATATACTGAAGCAACATGAACAATGTAATTTTTTGCTTCATTGCTTGAATAATTTGTTTCTACAATGTATGTTACAGTATGTACACAACAACTTTTTCAGTAACTTTTTTTATAACTGGCTAGTGTTCACTAATCAATGAATAATTACTTTAAACAATAATTGACAGCCCCAGCCTATTAAACTATGATAATTATGCTTTGAAAAATATTGTACCTTAAAAAATTTACACTGTCTCTTGATTATTCCTTGTTGGCAAGGTACCAGCACCTTATGCTTACTGTACACATTAAATGCACCTGCACATATTAGCAAAACTCTGCTCAATCATGATTTACAACAAACTATGGATTCTCTGATGACTGAACCACAGGAGTAGTTCTGAGATCGTCAGTGCTGTCTAAGAGAGCTTCACTGTTTTGTGAATTTGTGGCACCATTTTCTAACTCGCCATTTTCCAATGAATCTACATAGGGAGGTGGAGCACCTTCACCATCTGCTGGGGGACCTAGGCAACCCATTGCTTCCACTTCGGCATAAGATGGTAGTTGGTAGTACTTAGGATCAATCCTGGCTTCTTCATGGGCATTTGAGCATTCAGGTGATCTGCGCAGTGTTGTTGGGTAAACAAAGTTTCTGATTTGTCCATGATGAGAATAATATTTTCTGCGGTGGTACGCACAGCAACAAGCAAGGATAGTGATCAGTCCCCATACCAACCAAAACCCTGTTATTAGGCCAGATAAAATTAATAAATTAATTTTTTTTTTGAGATATTTGTAATATTAGTAAGTTGAAACAAAACCATAACAAAACTGTGAGCTTTTAAATCTCAAGTAAGCTTTATTTTGACTGAGAACATTAATATATTTTTTCTTGGGGGAGGGGTGCAATTACCAGAAAAGATAAAAATTATTACACTATTCTTATGCTGAACAGAACAACGGATGAAAAATGCACAAAATTAACAAACAAGCATTTAAATAAAACTTGCCAAAAGTAACTTAAGCTGAGACAATGCTATGAAATTTTCTAAATCTCTTAACCTGACCTAAAATAAAAAAGGCCTATCCCTGAGCTTAACTGAAAAATTTAACAATGCTTAAATGACAATTTCATTTTACTGATTGAGTTACTTGAGGTGTCAATGGTGGAAGACATAAATTGGCAAGCATGTCTATCATTTTTGCATAACCTCTGTAACAGGGCCTTGGAAAAGGAAATGGTTTTTCACTTACACCACGCCTCGTAGTACTTGAAGTAGGTACAGCAGTCAAAATCTCCACAGCAATGACCTGGAGTAAAATGTATGCAATAAATATGTGCTAAATATGTATCAAAAATACATTTTATTACATGGCTGGACCGTGAGCTTTCAAGATAAGCCAAATCCTGCACTGTGATTGGTTACCCAAGTGGGCAAGATGGAGCTATCTTGCTTGCTTGGCTACCTGCCGTGTCCCAGGAGAAAAACTTTCCCAAAAGCCACATAATTAATGAAAGAAATACCTTGGCCAATACCTATCCATCTTGACCTCTTGTTTGGTTAATAACTACATCTATTTGAACAGATCCCTTTAATCTTATATGACAAAATTAAAGTCAGCTAAAAAACAATTATCACTGGACCAGAAAATTTCCATAACCTACCCCATGTTATTAGAAGTTGCAAGGGGAAGTAAGGGGAGGAGGTGGTCTCTAAAAGCCCCCAAAAATTAAATGTTTTAAGTAAGTAGATCTGGTTAGTACATTAAAAGCAGGGAGAGTCGCTGACTGTTGCAGTTCTAAATTTAGTAAACTGCAAAACATTCGTTTGGCTCCATACACGCAGAGAACTTGAATAGATCTGCAGGCTTAATTAGTTTTACCTTCATTACAGAAGTATTCTTGCCCATCAAGCTTTCCACAATAGTCTCTCGCCTAAACAATAATAAAGATGCTTTCGTTTAATAGGCGTATCCATCAAGTCGGAAATGCGGAATTCTTACGTTTCAGAGTCATTATGCTACCACGGCGCAAACATCAAATATGTTGCCAAGTTCACGACTAGTTACGCAACTCGGCACAAATATTTCTTTAGCAGCAAATATCGTTTCGGCAACCATGCAGTGCTTGATTATGTATGAGTGCACTCTTGAAGCGTGTTACATGAACTAAAACGTAATATTAACGAGTTGTCTCTGTGTTAAATACGCTTTAAGTTTTAAAAGTCCGATCGATTCTGCAAGCATCCCTATATGCAGCACATCACTTGCTGAGCTCTTAAACAAAAATCATGAAAAGCTCGGCAAATAAAGTGCTTTTAGAGAAACTTTGTTTTGAAAGTAATTAGGAGTCCAAATTCAGCCTAATTTTAACGTACCGATACAAAACATTCGAAATGATCTGCTTACCCAAGTTTCTCCAAAACAGAGATTCGCTGTCGTAAAAAGGTAAATTAAGATTGATTCAAGCCAGTCCATACCACTACGAGTTCATAAATAAAAGCAGTTAAGGAAAACATCCAATATCGGCAACGATCGACGCGACGCTCGACTGGTGGCTGCCAGTAGAAAATACTGGACTCGTCACGCTATATTTCTTTACGTCACACAACGTGACAAGAGTTGTCAGAATGATCGCTTATTAGTCATTTAAAATAAAAAAAACGGATCTCAAGAACGTTTTGCCCGGTCTTATACCCGTGCCCATAGAAATGAATGGTTGGAATGAACCAGCAACTGAGGCTTAAATTGATTGGCAATGAAATATGAGGGAATAAAGCGAAAGCAAGATGCCGTGTCTCCCAACAGCTTATGCAAATTTCGGATCAGGTATTTTTTGATGTCACAGAATCCGAAACGTCCGCAAAGTCAGTTCAAAATGATGTTTAACGTGGAATAACGCTAACTGTTAAAGCGACTTTTAAAAGCAAGAAAACTGGCATATCATCGCACTGCCCCCCCCCCCCCACTCCCTGGGTGCTTCTATATATGGGCTATATCGATTTGGAGGATCTCAATCTATAAATAGGGTAACATTTTCCCGTGTTCTCGTTGTGATCCTTAGACAGGGTACCTTTAGAAGTGTGGCAGGTAGAAATGTCCAGTGAAAAACAAATGGTCCGTTAAAACCATATTTGTATACTTCCAAAATAAAGTTGAACCGTCCATGCCATTCTTAGTTTTTGTTTTTCCCTACAATAGCGTGTTTGTTTTTTGGGGGTGCCATTTTCATGTCTATCCTTAAATAGGGTCAGGGTTCAAGACCGTTCGGGGCACACACCTATCGGAAATTTACGGAAGTACCCTTCCCCGGGCATACCTTCTCCGTCGATTCTCCGAAAATCTGGAGTGGGAAATAGATTCTACAATTTCTTATGAATTTAATCGCTTGTTGGACGAAGAATACGTATATTATATAAAGTATATTTACCAAGAGATGTGTTTTCAGTTTTCACTTGGTCGTCACCATAGCAATTACAAAGAGGAAGCCTCGATATTTGCATGCGACCCAGGAGGTGGTGCAAGCGGAGGAAAAACACACGTTCCACAGCGGGCAAAATGCCGTGGGATGATAGCCTGCGGTTTTAAGCCAAAACCGCCGACCGGTTAGCTCAGTGGTAGAGCGTCGGACTACCGTGCGGGAGGTCTCGGGTTCGAGCCCCAGACCGGACCAACACTCAGGGTCTTAAAATAACTGAGGAGAATATGCTGCCTTTGCAATGACATCTGCAAATGGTTAGATATTCTAGTCTTCCCGGATAAGGACGATAAACCGTAGGCCCCGTCTCCTGCATCTTTACTGTAATGGCTAGCAGGGGACGTTAAAGAACCCACACACTCATCGTAAGGAGTAGGGCATGTAGTTCCCGGTGTTGCGGCCTGGTCTTTGTCTATCTATCACTTGCTTGTAAAGCGCATTTGATTATATGCATATAGAAAATGCGCTATATAAATATAAATTCATCATCTTCATCATCTACGCAGGCTAGAGGCATATGTTGAGATTTTGTATTGCCTGGGCAACTTTACGATCACCAAATATCCCATCCAGGGAGGAGTGTTAACAAGTATCTCTGTGTTACTAAAAGCTGGATAACCACCGCCGATACGGGACTACTTGGCCCGATGCAGACTTGACCTTTCCTTTATTGCAAGTCAAGAACTGAGTATGCGTAGCAAGTAGAGACAACATCGATTTCTCGGAATTCCCTCTTACCTATCCTATGGGAATAGTCAATGCGAAAGGGAATTATTTCACTCTAGCGTCTTAGTATTGAGAGCTCCAGCCCTTACTTGCACTAACCTTGACTCAAGTTGCTAACCCTAATTTCCTTCAAAAACACTCCGCCGTCCAGCGGACTTCAAAGGGGAAGCGAAAGAACGTAGAGGATTGTGATCATTTCGCGTATCGAACGCTGAAACAGAGGACGTTCAAAAAACCTGACACAGTGACCCACAGAAATTTGTTTCCTAACTGATCCCGTTAATTCGTCCTAGAGGCTTTTTTCTTCTTTCTGGTTCTGAAGCTCCATCGGCAACTCTTCGTCGCCGTTTCGCGGCTCAAATTTGGCCGAGAACTAAGACAGAAAACCTTTGGAGCCAGGCAAAGGTTCAAGTTGAATTTTCAATGGTGACGTTTATAATTGTACGAAATGATCAAACGATGCCGGATTCCAAGATGTGTTTTAATTCGTAAAAACATGACGTACAAGAAAATTAAAGCTGTATTCGACTTTTATACTAGAGATCAGTAAATTACAAACATTTTGCTGTACAAACTTTGTAGCAGAAGCAAACCAAGTCGTATAGATACAGTATACCAACATCCATTTTACAAAGTCAGCTGGTATCTCGAGAATTTGCGAACTCTTCTGTTAGTGGGCATGACATTTACAGCACAGTATGTGGTTTTATAATCTACCGCAAGACTAAATGAAATAAACAGAATGTACGCTCAAACTAGCAGTCTACATTTTAAACTCCGTTTTTGAATTTTATAAATTAATATATAATTTAATCAACTCGAGGATTTGTAAAAAGATTTGTTTCAAGTATTTTCCAGCCACGACACGAGTGAGAAGACGCTAAAACCCATTCTCCTCGCGGCTCACGTCGAGACTTGCGCTTTGAGCGTGTCTGTCCTGATTCAAGAATTTCAGCTTATTCTCATCATCCGTGACACACACAGATGCGTTAAGGCTGCCATAACGTGTCCTTAAAATAAAATTACGCTCCTTTGGGAAATGAAGAAATCGGTTCTATTCTGTTCATTGCCCATAATTATGGCCGCCGCGATAGAGATTTATTCGACAGAGATTTACTTTTATGGTAAAGCTAACTAGACTTTGTTTAGTCATCATTTGTTAGTATTTAGGGCCATGCACTCTCTTGGAAGCTCAGCAGCAGGAAATATCTCGACCGTGGACAAACAATTCCGGCAGTGGACTCACACCAACAAGAGCCTCTTTTACTCAAGTATCTGCAGTGTGCAGTTATTCAAAATTCAAGATTTCTATGTTACTAGCTGATTTGGGCCCCAGAGATGTGATTTGACTTGAACAATGTATACACATGAAAACGTTCAGTTCGTCAGTACTCATCATCGTCATCATCGTCATAGTAGTCCAAGTCCGGATCTGTATCCAACGACTGAAAGTCCACACGATACCTCAAAATACCTGAAGGAAACAATACATCGGTTATCAAACCACAAACAGACCTATCAATTCAAGAACTGCCTGCGGGCCGACCACTAATTCAATTTGATACTATAACATGACAACGCTAGAAACGAAATAAGAGTCCGCAGATGATTTCTTCCTGAGGGTAGTGTTTTTGTAAAACGATAGGTACAATGTAAATGTACAGTGTGCACAGGATCTGTCGTAACAACAAGAAAACATTGCATATAGCATACAGTACATACCTCCAATTCCTCCAAAACCTTTGCAGAACTGTGCTCCTTCTTGAGATTTGTCTGTTATGATTTCAAGTGTTGCACCTAGTCGGGGGAAAATTTGAACTTGTAAAAAGTATTTTTCATCAGAAGGTCCCGTTATCAAGGAAAATTCAGCAGGTTTAGTTTTCAAGTTTTGAAACTAAAACATGTACATACCAAAGGTTTTATAATTGTTTGCCAGCCACTCCAAGAGAGGAAGTTTTTCTATTAACTCCAGTTCTACTCCTGTCTGTGTAAGATAAAGAGCACAGCAAATGTTTGAGAAGACTTGCAATCAATGTATGTTTTTTTATCTATTAACAATTGTCTAGTGAGGACATGTTTTCTACAGCAGACCCCTGCAATCCATTATGCTTTCCTGTCCAAGTGAGTGAAGAGACCTTATTTCCACTGGCCTGATGCAAAATGAAAACAAATGAAACAGACTGAGAGGTGCAAAATCTCCGCCAAAATAATGACATACTGTATGAGTACCTCACTGTCGATAGAGTATGTCTTGTCTTTCTCTTGTTCAGGATTAAGATGAAGGATCTTTTCCTCTAAGAAGAAAACAGACAACGTATTAAATAATATACACTTACACAATGTATGTACAGTGCATACCTAATACATAAAGCCATGTTTGATAACTGTTACAGTAGTTGGTTAGTTAATGCAATCAAAAACGTTCCTTGAATTCCAGGTGTGTCAACAAATAATTGAAAAACCTTTTAAGCACACTGCAGTCACTATGCCTTTCACAGGTACAATTTATTGCACTTTACAGAAAAACATCAAGTACTGATTACAATACTTGACTAACAATTTTTTTTCTCTCTCTCTGAAAACGACCTTAACTTACCATCTGTCTGGTGATTTTTCAAAACAATGCGATGGATTTCCAAATTCTCCCATACAATGAGTATATCCACTGCTCCCATTTCTAGGCCCTGGAAAGTAAACATTTAAAGTACATTGGAGTCTGAGCAGAATACAAGGTAAATTTATTATTATAAAGCTTTATTTTATTCAGTATTTCAACAATTTGCAATATGTGCTAACGATGCTGCTGAGTGGTAGCCCTTTGCATGAATTCTAAGCCTATATGATGATTGCTATAGATACAGCTGCAATACTGCAACATATACATTGAAAGTACTGTAAAAGCCTTGCCTTGTGTTATTATATATAAATTTTAAGACAAACTTGTACAAATGACTATCAATATTTCAGTACTCTGTTTGAAATTAAATAGTGAGTTAATAACATGCACATAATTATACTAACAATAATTCTTTTCAATTATATCATACAGCAAAGGAACATGGGATCTGCCAACAAACCTTCAAGGTGTCATCCACCCCAAAGCAATATTTTCCAGTGTCTTGTGATATTTCATCAAAATATCTTCCTGCGTGTTAATAAATTGAACAGATAGAAGTTAGACACTGTCCACAACATGCTGACATTCACAAGGTTATCTACAAGTACACCCCTGGCCTAAGGGTCTTTGAAAAGCACAACAATAACAGTCTATACACAGATGCCTGGGGCTACCATGAACAAAGGGCAAGAGTAGGTTGAGACAAGACTGAGAGCAACTCTCACTTCTTGAGAGCGCTCAGACTCACAAAGTACATTAGACCTGAACGATGCACAGTTGAAAGCATGAACTGATTGTTTTAGAACACTGCTACTTTAATGGAAATGGAATAGTGAAGTTCATTCAGCTGATGGGATCAGTATGAATAAATGAATGAGGTAAGCTTGCATATTTTACTAAGCCTGATGTTATGGATTTGATACAGTCATGTAGCTACAATCAATTACATGTACATTACTTGCTATTAAATTCTTTCTAGGAATGACAATAATCAAAATTTACATGTAATGTGATTTATAAAGTCACCTATAAGCTTCTTTTCTTGAATGAACTTGACATTTGCAAGAACCTCTGACGCAAGCTCAATTGCCTGAAATAAAGGAAAATTCATGTTATACACTGTATGTACAGTGATGCTGGTAGACCAGTATGAGTGAACAGAGACAGAAAAAATTATTCCCTTTTCTATTTGTTAACAAAGCATGCCTATGCATTTGAATTGTAAAGTACTTTCCAATAAACTAACCTGGTTAAAACCATTTTCACCACCATAGGAAACATCTACAAGCTTCAACACTTTGGTCTGTAATCTCTACAGAAAGAAAAACACACAAGAAACATAAAATTAATTATTTTGCAACATTTGCAAAACAAAATATTGTATTGAAAAAATTTGTATGAGCCCGCAAAATTCTCCAATGCGCAAGAGTTTTGCACAGTAAGCAAATCGACAATGGAGAGTGAAAAGACTCAACAGGCTACAAAACCTTCTTACTCTAGACAGCATAAAACCACACACATTATCACTGTATTATGCATGGGGAACAGCTGTCACTGGAACCAACACACATGCATACTTCTAAATTTAATCTTGTTCAATTCCATCTTGCCTACAAATCTCATGTAGTTGGTATCTATAGTTATGTCAATAATTTCTGTAGCATGAAGCAACTACAGGACCCTATCACTGCTTTTCCTCTTTGGGTTACCCTCAAGACTATCAAGTCACATAACATCTAATACCCTCGCTTGCATTTTAGTTGCATTTTCAAACCCCTAGACCGGGGAAAAGAGGTTTCTCTTAGAGGAAAGGGTTTTTGCTCAAGAACACAACACAATGCAGTGAGCTTGGCTACACCTGTGTAATTTATCTCAGGTATGAACTTCTAAAATGCACATTAAAACACACTAACAGGATATACTGCACCTTCCACTTTATGTACATGCACCTAACAGGAACAAAAATGGGTTTTGATTCTACAAAAACTATCTGATAATAAAAATCCCCAACTTACCTGATCAAACATATCTGATTGACTTAGTTCTGTCTTGAAATCAGCTGATCCTGCCAAAATTAAACCTGTAATGTTTGGCTAACAAAAGAAAAAAATGGTATTATATTTCAGCAATATATTGGCCTATTATTTAGTTTGTGGAGCACCACCTTGGAATTTAACTATCCTTGTAAAGTTTGACTAAATTCCATTTTTAAAGTGCAATGAACCCCCAAAATGTAATTGTCATTAAAATTAAGTAGAGTAATCCATAAAATTTTTTTGGGATTTGGTTAAATACTCGAATTTCTATGCCCAGCCGAAACAGAGTTTTTAATGGTTCATGACCGCGCATAGGGAATCGTGGACAAATCCAGAACAAACGCTTCAGCTGTCCTTAACTTTGTACTAGTCAGGGCTTCTGATATTCTGCGATATTGCGATTTCGCATAATTGACCTCAAATCGCAACTTTCCGCATAATCCATCAAAAATCGCATAATTTGGACAAAATTGCAAAATTCAAGGAAATAAAAGGGAAATATTCGCTTCTTA
>OMLO01005039.1_pt1 | contig 11075 bp, 12 predicted proteins | sample 1674811 | NCBI WGS metagenome assembly OMLO01 (sample SAMN06265003, study PRJEB25207) | coral metagenome | isolation source: Coral host | place: Mexico:La Bocana,Puerto Morelos, Mexico | collected 2008-11-13 | reverse complement strand
ACTCTTGCCAGGTGAGGCATGACCCGACAAACAGCAACTTCAAGCTAAAAACACCTATTCTATCCTATTAGCATTTTCACACGTCCGTTGCTATATGCATTCTTCCGAGACTATCCAGCGCCTCAGCAGGTGCCTCAGCAGTAATCTCTACAAAAGTCTCGGCTTTCACCTGGCACAAAAATGGCCCAGTATCATCAACTGTCATCGTCGTCACTGTCATCATCGTCGTCGTCATCCTCTTCATCGTTGTCATCGTTGTCGTCATTGTCGTGGTCACCGTCGTCACTGTTGTCACCCTCGTCGTCATCTTCAAAATCACTGCCGTCGAAACCCCTCAAATCCCTTCAGAACCCATGTCTCAGATGTCTTTGGAACGAGATGAATCATCTCCTTAAGAAGTTTCAGGTCGGATATCCCTCACCCGGTTGTTCATGGACTACGCCCATGCATTGAAGGCGCTGTCTGAGTTTCATGGTTCCTCGATAAATCTATATAGATTGTAGCTGCGGCGGTGTTATTTCTTTTGGCTGGGATTATCTTTTTACATTCACCTTGGAATGAGGTACGTGCATTTACAGACATGAGATAATCACATATACACCAGACATATACACATTATCACTCACTATACATATACATTTGTGATTCACGTAAAAATATCCGGTGACGACCTACACAACAATCCTATTTAGACCACCCTGATTTCGCAACCAACAAGACCTGTCCTATGCCTTAGGCCTGTAACGCATTCCAAAAGACAGCCACAGCCAAAAAATGGAAAACCAAAACGTGTCTCCTCTCATCCCCAGAAATTTGAAATATAAATTGAACCCATGTCCCCCTACAATTTTTGTAGAATCCAAAAACCACCCCAGGACGATTGCTTTCACGGTGTGCCTTCGGGGCAATGAAGGTCACGCGCTGTGGTGCCTGCTCAGAAGGAACAAGAGAAGCGAATAGATGAGGCAGATGAGGAGAGAAAGGGATAATGTTTTCCTTGCTCAACAGCCGACCTCTGCAGCTGGCAAGCCAGTGGCAATCACAACGCCAGAGTGATGCGTTGACAATGCAATGGTCTTACTGCATTGGACCTCCTGGCATGCTCGTATTGATTATACACCGGAAGTTTTTAAACTCAAAATCTCTCCAACGATGAAAGATATCTAAAAGTCAATCGAACATTGCACCCGAAAACAATGTCTTCCCCCTTCTCCGTAAAAGAACCGCCTATCAAATGCTTAACTTGATATTTCGAATTTCGCCCAGACCAGGGCCGAACCAGCTTTGGCTGTAGCATGTTGCATCTCCCATTTGGAAAGAATCCAGGATCCAGCCATGGTGAAAAGTCGATGACAATCTAATCAATTTGCTGCCTCTTGAAGTTTGAATGGGAAATGAACGCCTAAATAACATGATCCTGTATATCTGGTTGTTTAGCAATGCTCGCTCTGCAACCACGGCCGCTAGCAACCGTCTTGTTTGCAGGCATGACTCACACCGCCTGACTCTCAGCGAGTTTTTTCTTCAGGTGCTCCACCTGGCATGTTGCACAAATTGACTCAATGCCACAAATGCCATCACAGACTAAGCTATGCTGAGAAATAATCGTTCAGTTCGAGTTCACACGTCCGATGCAAACTTAGGTTGGAAGCAACGTGATTACATGATAATATCCTATTATATTATAATACATAAGCCACGAAGAGTGCCGATCAAAACTACAAGTGTCTGTGACACCTAGATTTTCCGTGTCATCGTCTCATAGCACAAAATAAGAGAGGGGCGGGGTGACGGTGTCGCAGGCCTCCCTTTCAAGGCTATTGAGCAGTTTCTAAATCCAAAAGTTGTACCGCCTCACCATATTGTATATTTAGTTTGAGCTTTTGATTCGAGGTGCCGTTTTTCTGCATTTAGACATCGCCATGGATGAATTGTATATATATATATATAAACATGTAAGTGAATTTGCACGCTTTGTGAAACAGCAAACAACTCCCTGCTAAGCATCAAGTCAAATCGAAGTGTACGACGTTGAGAATCACTCCATGGTGGCTGCTGGTTTGACCCGTGCCTCCTGTTCTAGGAGGTTGACCTGTCGAACGTTGCAAAGTCTCCCGTAAAGCGTATTCAGAACAAAGAAGCACTGCGAGTACTTTGGTGCGTCTACAATCACCTACAACAGTAGGCATGGATACATGCATGTTTGTATGCATATCGACACGCCAAAGGCTTTCAAGAGAGTGCGACACAATTCTATACATTGCCATACATTGCTATACCATAGCAAACTAGCAAGTGCGCAAACTTTATTCCCGTAAACTTTCAGCCTGCCGCTTGCGCTTTGATTCCTTTTGCTCCTCAGTGTGGCAGCTTGGATTGTTCCAATGTCTCATGAGTTGGAAAAAGATGGGCGCAATCAATAAGACTCAAACTGCCAATGGCAAAACGGATTCTGGAAGCACAATGGCAATCTAAGCCCGAGTCGAGCCATTCTGTAGCACGCCGGAGAGGTATTGTCCAGGAATCCTGCAAGTCCGCCAACCCAATTTAACCCCTTGCAGACTGAGGAGGTGCTTATCTGACATTCCCATAGGCCCATAGGCTAACTGCTGCAACTTTGGTTGTGTACAAAAAAATTGCAGAACATGCCTACCCAGCACCAACGTCGCAGCACAAAACTATGCCCATGCGAATGTCAGGTTTGGGATTGACCTTTTCACTATACAGAATTGGGATAAAAACAAGCAATCAAATCAATGTCCCCGTGCTGGTGTGTTTTGGAGGCCAAGCTAGGGTCTTGATTCAAAAACTCGACCCGGACTATCCCTGAAATCGTAAAGCCACTGCACGTTTCTGGTCCTCCTTTCCTCCTCGTATGATACCCCCGCACACATCCGCACAGCACTATGGTGTTGCAGCTGCAGCTTCAGCAGCAGTAGCAGTAGGAGTAACAGCAGCATGAGGAGTAGGAGTAGGAGCAGTAGGAGTAGGAGTGAGAGGAGGAAGATGGTTGGACCAAATCGTGGGGCGATTTTGATGTTTCAAAGCACTGAATCTGATGGTACACCCCCGAAGTTTGACATAACCCCTGAAAAATGCTGGTTGGAAGACTACTTTCCCATTGGAAGGCAGCTTTTCCGGGGCTATGTTAAACTTCGGGCGGGGTATATTTACAGTACTATATCAACAAGATCAACAAGTGCAGGATTTGTTCCATCAACAGGACCAGAAATGAAGCAATAATACAAGTCAACATGGCATGCATTGCAACTTGTAATTCGATGGAATGTGTATTCAATTGTCATTCCGGACATCAAGTCCGCCTCAGCTGCTGCATATGCATTGGCAGACTGCTCCTCGCATAGAACATTGCACCGGAAAAGAATGTGTTCCCCCAGAGCCGCCTATCAAAATGCTTCACTTGTCACTTGATATTTCGAATTTCGCCCAGACCAGGGCCGAAGCAGATTTGGCTGTAGCATATTGCATCTCTCCCGTTTGGAAAAAATAAAGAATCCAGAATCCAGCCATCAACGACAATCCAATCAATTTGCTGCCTCTTGAAGTCACAAATGGGAATTGAACACGTAAAGAACATGATTATCTGGTTGTTAAGCAATGCTCGCTAGGCAACCACAGCCGCTAGCAACTGTCTTGTTTGAAGGCATGACTGACACCGCCTGACTCTCAGCGAGTTTATTCTTCAGGTGCTCCACCTGGCATGTTGCACAAATTGACTCAATCCCACAAATGCCATCACAGACTAAGCTATGCTGAGAAATAATCGTTCAGTTCGAGTTCACACGTCCGATGCAAAACTTAGATTGGAAGCAACGTGATTACATGATAATATCCTATTATATTAAAAAATACATAAGCCAAAATGGCACACACCCACCACCACCCTATCAAACTTTTCATTCGCACATGTCAGTTGGAAGTACTTTCATTCAGACAAGTGCTCATATCGTTTGTATCCATATGCCCACCCTCCAACCCTTCAGGAGCAACTTTTTGGGATGGTTGGAAACTCCATCAGCTTCAGGTGTCTGTTCAGACGGCCATGGCAGAGGTTCCACTCTGCAGCCATCCAAACTCTTTACAGATCCACCTTTTGTCTTGACTGTGTCGCGCCCTTTGAGGATGTTGGCACATTTAACGCACTCCTTGGGCCCTGTCACTTTGAATTTCGTGAGCTCTACTTTGACATTTACCCTTGCAAAGTGCCAACCGCATGCCGTGCTCCAGTCTTCCAACGGGATGCCCCAGCTTGCCCGGTTGACCCAGTGTCTTGTCCTTCCCGAACTTGATCTCGATATGGCCCACAGTTTCTGGTTCTGTCCATGGTTGTCCGGCTTCTGTCTGGGGATGTACTTGGCCACCACAGACTTTGCCTCTTCCATCCTTTCTGGTTAACCGGCATCCTGAGGATGCTTCTCCGTCTCTCGTCTTCGTCTTCGCATTCGGTCGGTTGGTATCGGCTTGAAGTTCTCCGACCTTTATACAGCCAACACCCCCACCCGGCATTCTGTTGGCCTGTGGGTTTCCCACAGCCCTTTGGTTGATCGCCAGCAGCTCCATCGCCTCCTCGATGTATCCCATCACAGCCGACGATTTCCACCTCCCCAAGAAGGCTATGTCAAACAGCTGTAGGCCACTTCGGGCGTACATCATGGCTCCCGATCGTCTTCCTGAGTGTCCTGTCATCTCCCCGTTGATCTCTTTCTGCCAGCTGGCCGCCAGCTGCAGTCTCGAACATGGTTTGCCCTCCGTCGTTGGAAACAAAGGCCCATCTTCTGCTGCACCTGATTCACTCAAGGCTTGGACCGCTAGCCACCAAGCACACGCCCTTTCACATGTGCTTGCCCCACAACAGGCTAACGTTCTACGAACCCCTTTGCCAGCTTGGTCCATCCCGGATTTCGGGATCACCAGCTCGACCGTCTTCTCCTTCCAGTCGAGTTTCACGTGTCCCACCTTCACTGCTGCGGCTTCAATCGACCTGAGCATCCACACCATCGCCCAAGCGCAGGACCACGCCACTCTTCGCGGCGCCTTCATTCCATCACCCTTCTTCCACCATAGTTCTTCGTCCAGCTCGCTCAGCCTCACCTCTCGAGCTCTCTTCTCTGGTCCAGAGTCTCGAGTCTCGTTTCAAGGCTCTCTTGCATTGGGTCAGTCTCCTCTCCAATGCCTCGTCCCACTTGTAATTTTCCTCGATGTGAAGCCATTTGAGCTCTGCCAAGTATTGATCCGCTGCTTGCAACTTTGCCTCGTCCAATACCGTGGCCACATCAACTATGGTTTCTCCATTCACAGGGGTGAGTTGCAAACCCACCGCCGTTGCTATTTCAGCCAGTCTTCTCCTCTTTGAATCTTTTGACGCCCACGTTGACGACGCATAGAACTTCGTCAGGAACTTTGCTTTTGCCCTCACTCTCCATCTTTCATCTTTTGCTTGGTTCAGCACCAGGTTCAAAGGCCGCTTCCCCTTGGCATTGGACTTGCAGCCTCCATACGCCTCGTTATCGTTCCACGATGCCCTGGATCTCCTGGAGAGCTTGGTTCTGGAATCACTGCCAGCGCTCCTGATCTTCTTGCTTCTGCTTCTTCGATTCTTGGACCAAAGATGCTTTGCCCAGAGTGCCTTGTTCCACCCAACCTTGGTTCTGGCGAGTCGTGCCTTGTTTTGCTCTTCTCTTTCTCCTTTTCCCGCTCCTGCTCTTTCTCTCTTTCGATCCACCTCGCCTCCAACATTGGAAACAATGGCTCTTCCACCAATCAATTCCGTCCTGCCTGGTCTTTCGCCCTTCCTCCTGGTACTTTGACTCGGTCGCGAAACGCAACATGCTTTGTAACACGCTGCTCCGCTCATGAACGCCAGGAGGAGTGATGGCCCATACCAAAAAGAGCAAGCCCACCGGATTGATCCATGGCTGTGGTTGGCACGGAGCGGGCTGTACCGCCCAATCTGGTGGGGCAATCAACGCCGGCGGCATGTTGGGCCACACTGCTTGGCATGCATGCAGTCCGTCCTTTTTTTCCAAAGGAAGGTTATGGTTCAGAATCCCCATGACGGCTCATAGGTGAGAACCACACATGCCATGCCAGACTTTTGACTTCAAAGACTCACTGCGGAAGCATTTTTTTTTCAAACACACATCTTATCCCACCCCCCCATGGCCAAAACCCATGGGCGAAAAACTTTGGAAAAACCAAAGTTTTTTTTTCATACCTTGTTTCCGGCCTCCCTCCGCTTGTTAGAAGTCCAGCATGTGCCACACCGAGTTTTGGTATGGCACTCCTCTCTCAGACTGCAGCCTGCCAGGGGGCGTGAAGGTGAAGTCTTTCTCCCGCCACGGCCGCAGCATCTTAATCTTGACGTCCTTCAAGGGCATTTCTCCTCGTTCATGTGGACGTGACAGCCAGTCCGCTTCCTTGTTGAGCTTGCTGGCTATGTGGTAGGGCAGGAGGCGTCTGATGTCATGCTTCTCCATCAGGAATGATATCTCCGCTCCTAGTTGAGCTCCTTGGTGGGGCTGCTCAGCCTGTCTACGATGGCCAACGCCACCGTGCTGTCACTCTTCACCTCAAAACCGCAAACGTCTCCATCACAGCCTGCGAAGATGAGGACCCATACTCCTGACCCAACATCTTTGCTTCCTCTCTCGTAACTGGAGCCTCCAAGTATCGTCACTTGAGGTTCCCCTGTGGACGGGAACACCAGCATCGCTCCAACTCCCCAAGGGGAAGCATCAGAGATGATGCCCAACTCAGCGTACGTCTGCAAGAGGGGCTCTTGACGCACCATGGTTTTTGCCAAAACCTTTGTGATCCATTCCAAAGCGGCTCCAAACCGCTTCGTTGCCACCAAGCCGTCCTTTGGTTGTCACTTCTCCTGCTGGCTCTTTCTGATTCCTTTCCTTCCTTCTGATCGCGTTCCGCATCTGCCATGACACTGTAGAAGGTACTGCGCACCCACTTCAGCCTCGGCAGAATGCCTGCGATCCAGCTCAACTTCCCGGTGATCGTTCTCACGACCTTCAGGCTAACCATGCCTTTTGATGGCCAAGTCAGCACCTCTGCTTCACCATCTTCTCCGGGATGCTGAACTGCAAGTTGTCCTGGGTGACTTACCAATCCAAGTTACCCTGGATCCTCTTTCTCCCTTCTGCAGACTCGGCATCATGCCGAAGGCTCGAAGGGTGTACAGCACCATCGCCAACACGCTTTCTCTCCTGGGTCTGCTTCCCGTCACCATCACACTCCCACGACTTCACCATGCTTGATAGCAGCCTCCCCAAAGCCGCTGACAAACGTGCCATCAACAATGGCGCTGCCTTGAATCCAAACAGCAACGCCACCCAAACCAAGGCCTCTCCCTCCTTGGTTCCGGGAGACACGCAGTGAGGCAATTCTGCTTCGACGAAGATCTATCACTATTCGTCTTTTGATAGTCTTGTCCTCCTTCTCCTTTATGATTAGTGCCATGCAGCTTTGACACTGTGCCCTGTGTCCCCAGTGTTGATGTCACCTGGGACCAAGGCATGCGCTTCACAAAACCCTTGTCCTCGTAGCGCTTGATCTCCAGCTCTGCATCTTCCACTTGTTCCGTCACCGACACGTAGTTCTGCAGGCCTCGGAGCGCCTCGAACTGCTGTGCCTCTTCCACTTCACCTTTCTCCAAGTCCCGGACCTTAGGGAACACTCCATTTGAAGACGGTATAGTTGCTTCCATCCCAGAGGCACACCGTGCTGGATGAACTCCACGATGGAATTGTCCGGGTCCTTGGATGCCTTCTGCCATGCGTCCCAAAGCCTTGCATTCAAAGGGCTTTGGTATTGCAGTCTCTTGGATGTTCCTTCATCCATCTCCTGCTTGCTCTTTGCCTTGAGGAGCTCGGCGATGGTTTGTTCCCACTTGATCACCACGTCATTCTCTAGCTCCGCCCATTCGGTGCCATAGTCCCTTGCTACTTGTATGGCCTTGATGTTCTCTGACTGGAACCTTTCCCAAGCATCCCGCATCTGTTGCCCCACCTGCTTCACCAGGAACAACCGGCTGACGCTCATATCGGGGTTCCTCATTCCACCAATGGCCCACTTGTTCGCGAACTCCCTTTCCTCTTTCTTAGATCTTTTCCCCTGGGCCCTCGGCATCTTCGGCTTCTCCTCTTCGACTTCCATCTCCTTGTGAGCTTTCTCCGGCTCCTTTCTCTTGACGCCTCTGTCTGTGTCCAGGTCGGCGATCCTCTTCTTCTCCTCGTTCTCTAGCCACTTCTTCTGGAGGCTGGACACCTCCTCACCTTTGATCTTGATTTGCCAACGCCACCATTCAAGGTTCAAAGTCTTCTTGAACGCTTTCACGACCTTCTTGGCAATCTCCATGCAAAGGTTCTCCGGATAGGCGCCCGCTTCTTCTGTCCGATCTTTTCCTACTAACCTCTCGTGCACCACCCAGCTCGGACAGCGGCAGACCCGTGATAGGTCCTTGAGGCCTCCTTCCATCTTGCCTCCCCACATTGCCTTCTTATACCATCGCTTCTTACCAGTTTGGTACGCACATGTGTTGAACTCCACCTGCTCACCGGCCATCTCCGCCAAATCCTGTTTGATCTCCGGCGACATCCATGCCGAGCCACTCCATTCGTCGCCTGGAGGATTTTCATAAGTGCCAAGTTCCGGCACTCCTCTTCTCCTGCAGGTAATGCAGTGGCCCTTGATCAACTTGGAGGTGTTGGTTGCCCCCCTGGTCCCACGGTCAGCTTCTTCTTGCATCTTGGAATTGCTGGACAATCCGTAGATTTCTTCTGCTGACCGAACGGGAGGTGGTCCAGGCAATCCAGACCACCGCACTCTCGAGAAGCTCCCACAAGGGAAACCTCCGCGGGCATAGTCAAACTCCCCTTCTTCTGCTTGTTTGTCTAGCTCCTCCCAAGCGCCTGGATCATCTAGGTCAACTCCATCGTTCATCTTCCGGTCAATTGATACTGCTGCCGTTCTCAGACCTTGGGACCTGGCCTCCTTCGTCACCGCGTCCATCAACACATCCCTAGGACCACAGTACAGGTGAAGCAGCACGAAAGGCGTCTTATCCCTGAAGGTTCCGAAGTCCTGCACTCGCATCGCCCGGCCCGTTCCCCCCCTTACCTTCATTTCCACCCTGCCCTTCTGGGTGGAGGTACAGGAGATGAGCCCCCCACCGACGCCTCCATCTTGGGCCAAGACTCGCACATCGCAAGCTCGGTTCTGAACTTCAGCGTTCTTCCCCCAAGACGGCTGCCCTAAAAGAAAAACAAAAAGGAAAAGCAAACATGCAGTCTTCTCATGCTTCACTCTTCTACCCCTCTTTTTTCAACACCGACCGACTTCGACCCTCCGGTAGTTTGCCGTTTGGTTTTGTTTTCAACCGGGGCGCGCATCATCCTGGTGCGATGGCGACAAGCACTTCCTGCACTTGTGCACCCGCTTCACCTGACATGCGCATTCTGCACCTGGTGGAAGCTTACCACACGGGCCCGCTCCTGAGGCCCATGAAAAACAAATCGCCCCTCCCCACTGGTCCTTCGACTTTCCACCCTTGCCCTTTGACTTGCCTTTTCCTCCGCCACCTGGTCCTTGGTTAGCTGCTTGGCGTAGGTTCTTCAGCTCTTCTCTGTCCTGAATCCTCCTCTTCTTCTGGGCAAGTCTTTTGTCTCGGTTTGCTTGACGTTTTCTTCCTCCGACATCACCAGTGTCTCCCACTTCTGGAAGTTCTTCACCTCCAGGAAGATGGCTGATCACCGCCTGCTCTGTTGCAACCGTAGGAGCTCCCTTGGAACCTTCGGCGATCCATGCAGCAGCTGGGTGACGAACCCTCTCCGACCAAAATGTGATGTCCCGGGTGAGCTCCATGAAAACACTTGACCATGGGCTCTTCGGGTCCCAGTCCTGCGGTACCTGCCTGCCCACGCTTGCTTCGAACGTCAAGTGCCTCTTTATCTTCTCCAGCTTCTCTGCCCTCGCAGTGTCATCTGCGGAGTAAATCAAACCCCAACACTTCGGGTACTGGATGACCAGTCTCTCGACTGTCCTATAGTAAGCTTCCAGTGCAGCAAGGTTTACGATGTTTAACATCAAGCATGCTGTCTTGAACACCTTCCATGAACTCGTCCACGCCTGGAAGCTTGCTGGCCCAGGAAGATCCTTATAAAGATAGGACCCGTCTCCCAACGGAGTATAGATCCTAGCCTTGTGGACTTTACTCATCCGGCGTCCAAATGGCGTCCAGATTGCAAAGTCCGTGTATGGGGCCTTCATGTTCACGAAGACCCTCTTGTGTAGAGCTGCCAGTTGTGCCCCCGTGGGCTCTTCTGTTCTTCTGGTGCAGCTCCCATGATGCTGATATAGGCATGGATCCACTGGTTGAGTTTTACCATTTTACCTCGTCTGGGGGTAGCAATTCTGATTCGTCGCTTTGGTCAATGATTGTCGACATCTTCAAAACTGCTTCCTTCAAACCAGACGTACCCTGCGGACTTTTTGCGGGAGCTGCCGGTGCTTCTTTTTCATTCTGAGCTGCCCAGAGATCTATATCTACAAAATCTGCTTCTGCAACTCCACTACGAAAGGCCACTATCCGCCTGCTCATGCGCCAGACCAACCCCACCTGTGTGGCTTGCAACGGTGTGAGGGCTCCATCGTCAGTGCGGGCCAAACCACATGCTGCAATCACCGCGGAGGACGGTAGGGCACTGAAAAGCGCAATGTTGTTGCCAGGATCTCCTAGTTGAGCGATGACGGAGTTCCACATGTCATCGGTGACCGCGAACCGTTCCAGCAGGGCATTGAGGTTCTCAAAACTTCCCAACTCAGCCCATGGCCCGAACAGCGTAGTCATGTCACCACGCGCACTCCTTGAAAACCTGTGTCTCCACCAACTCAGGAGCTCTGCTGTGACAGCAGCTCCCACGGCAACCCTTCCATAAGGTCACAAAAACTGAAATCCTTGTGGTGGTGACTTGTAGCCAAAATGGCACACACCCACCACCACCCTATCAAACTTTTCATTCGCACATGTCAGTTGGAAGTACTTT
>OMLO01005038.1_pt1 | contig 11075 bp, 5 predicted proteins | sample 1674811 | NCBI WGS metagenome assembly OMLO01 (sample SAMN06265003, study PRJEB25207) | coral metagenome | isolation source: Coral host | place: Mexico:La Bocana,Puerto Morelos, Mexico | collected 2008-11-13 | reverse complement strand
TGTTCTGACGTCTTGTCTGGTTTCGTAGAATAATTAAAACAGAACGCCAAGGATTCTAAGAACTGTGATCAGCAAAGTTTGACCAACTAATAAAAGCTGCAACTTGTTAATGTTGTTAGGTTGTTTTGGAAAAGGTTTTAAAATATTACGGGGCATGTGGAAATTATTTTGTGTTTCGCTTAGTTTTTCGATTGCACTTGCACTTATTACAGCGTATGGATTGCAAAAGATACATTAGGGTTGTTTAAGGACACGCTTATCAGATTTTGAACAATCAAGGACCTTTGTAGTGCTCTATTTAGTTCATAGGTAAATATTTAAGAAAACGCTTGGGAAGTGAGGAGGACAAAAATAGAAACTAGCTTAACATAATGCTACTAAAGAACCGTTACGTTTCATAATCATCGACCTCCAGTCGACAAAGTCAATTGATTATTAAGTAACGACTAGAGATGCGTTTTCGGGGAAACAATTGAGACTGAATAATATGCGTAACAAGGGTTATCAAACCATCCTAAAGGAATCAAATTCATTAATCCCACCAGCTAGTCTAAGAACGTTATCCCCAAAGACTTATATTTTCTGTTCCAAAAAGTCAAAATTCTATTGAAGAAGAGAAAAATTGTATAACAGGAAAAGCGTATCTTAATGTAACATCATGAGGATTTTTGGCTACGGCCACTTTCAATAATGCGTCGCCGTTTCTTACGTTTCGGGCCAACTTCTAGACTCTTTACTTCATTTTTTGGGGGGAGCTAAGTTTATGTTAAGGACGCCCCCAGTTATGTAATTTCCGTGCAACATCGTTTGGAGCTTATTCTCGTTGAAGCACATCCAAGATAGATGAAGTGGTAGACGTTGAAGCGATTGGATACTCAGCCAGGGATTGCACTCTCGAGTTGTTTTCGGTTTGTGCGACGTTGGTAGCGGCTTCGGTTGTCGAGGAAAGAATGCGTGAGAACTGTAATTATGAACTGACTGTACGTTTTTATGCCCCGTTATTTGAATTATCTGGGTGGGAAGAACTCCACTGTCCTGCAGTTTTTGAACTTACTTGTTCACTCCCATTAGTTGTGCTTTGAACGAGTTTTTGCCTTACACTGAGGCATAAGTTTCTGTTTTAAAGTAATTTACAGACAAATAAGAACTTGAATCCGGTTCTAGCATGGATGGTGGTCGTTTTTCTATGTACATCTTGTAAACGTGCACTGGATCACGATCGACAGAAATGGCATAGTAGTTGGCATACATTCGCGGCTTGATCGACCGTTGATTCCGTGGATTCTCTCGTGTCTTTGTTTGGCGTTCAAAGCACTCGAGATATTCTTTACCGTCACTGTGCAGTTTTTAAAACGATGTCTCCGCAGCGGAGTTCTTTCTGTTCAGCTTTGTTCCTTACCACCGCGAAGGCCAAAGTGAATCATATTGTTTAGCCACACCGGGGTGAATCCAAGCAAATTTTCAGTGTCAAATAGGATCTCAATTTCGTCGTCTGTAAGAGCCGTTGTGGTTTTTGGTCCGTTTCCGAGTCCATGTCGCTAGAGTTGTTTTTGAATCTCTTTCAACGCGTCCCTCTGTGTCCTTGAAGATAGTTTTGCCGTAACTGGAACCACTCAATGCCGTTCAACACTACCCAAAATTCCGCGGAGAGATGACGGTTTATAATCTTTTCCAGCTTCGTCCTTGCAGCTAAAACAAACTGGCTCAAGTAGCCGTCTAATTAAGTTAGAGGAATCTTCTCTATGGCTCTGATTTCCTGACGCTCTTCTACTAGAAACTTTTTTACTAATTTTAAGTCGTAGGTCTATTTTTAGCTTTTTTCATTTTCTTCCCTCTCAATAAATTTTTCAACATCACTTTCCGAGACTTCGGCAAATCTTACGGGACTGATATTCTTCAAGCTCGTAAAACATATCGATGTGAAAATTTGAAAGCTCATCGAGAAAGTCACCGGTAACTGAACGGTCTTTGTACCTCGAAGCCATTTTGTGAAAGAAAACTTAAAAGAACCGGCCGCGCGCCTGAGCGGGAAACTCGTATTGGTAACCATGGCGACATTAATATCTTCACACGTGAGAGATAACTACAGTATCTTCACTGCGCGCGATGAAGATATGATTTTTTAATAAATGGAAAATCCTGGTATTTCATGAGTATCTATATAATAAATGATGGAATTTAATACTAACGTATTAAGTGAAGAAACAGGACTCCTCGATGATAAGTTTGTTCAATCTCAACGATAAACGAGTTCTATTACAATAAGATGATAAACAATACAATAAGATCCTTATTCAAGTACACACAAATTATTTTGAATGAATCAACTTTCATAAAATAACGAACAACGATTCAAAGGAACTTCAATGCAGTGTTCGTAGAAATCCAACATGGCCGACTCAATAGTATGGTCAGCGGTGGAACCTCTTAGAACCGGTGGTCTCTGCATTAAGAACTGAAAATTATACTAAGACGCGCCTTTCCCATAACCCAACCCAATCCTTGCCCCCACAAAAAAAATGCGGGAGAAAGGGAGGAATACGCATTTTTTTGTGCAAAACTACACAATTTTCTCTAATAACTTTTAATTACTTCAGAGTAATTGACTAACCACATTTAAAACTCAGCATTACTTAAAACAGTAGCAAAGTATGCTAGGCACTAATCCACTTCATTTTCAAGCTTGTAAGTTTGTAATCTAACGTTTTCAAGTTCAACGGGATCTGCCAAATATCCTCTGTTTTCTACGCTTGTGTAATATTCCATTAACTTCCTGGGCGGGCGAGCTCTTCTCGGGATCCTGCGACCTTCAAACTTTTCTGGTTTGAGTAACAGGCGTAGACCCAGTTTGTTATAATAAGCACAAGTGATTTTTCCACCCTGTCGCTCGATGGCTTGTATGGCTGTTTTCGATGCTCTGCTAACTTCGATATCAAGTTTGGCCTGGAACCAAGTCGTACCCTGTCACGCAACAATGTCAGTTTCAGTGAACAGGCATGGCACACGTTAATAATTTGTTTTTGTTAATTACAATTCATCTAAAACTTACATGGTAAACTGTTATTTTGAGGTTTTGAGCACACAGAAAAATGACTTCATTGGCGCCTAGAGCAGGCAGTGAGTCTCAGTTGTTTCCCCAGAAAACATTGAGGGTCATTTTCCCAAGGAACTGATATTTTCAAAGCGTGTGACATGATGTATTGTACCAAGATATTCGCAGTTCAGTCAGGAGTACAACTCTAATGGAATTGAAGGAGTAAGATGGCTCATTAGTGGTGGACACTAAGCTGTAGCTCGTGGAGTATGAAGGGAGTAAAAGTGTGGCTCTTCCTTTCCACTCCTCAGAAAAAAATGCCAGTCCATTGTAGGTACCCATATCATAAGACATGTGTGACAGGGAGTTATGATCAAATCCCAAGTAAGCAGTCGCCATATCTACTTTTGGGTGAAGAGAAGTTATTGTTCAAATCATGCCAAAAGGACTCTCAAGTAGAGTGGAGACTGGTGTTGAGTGACCAAACGTTGATGGACCCGCAAGTTTCCTCGCAAGTACACGAGGGAAGAAAAGGGGTTTATACACAATATCATTATGTAATATGAGGGCAAAAACCTCCATGGAGTGTGACACAAAAGTGATTTGTGAATTAGTGATAAATTTATCATGAAAAGTACCGGTATATGGGACAACGAAAGTCTGTTAAAATTTGTACTTGAAACAGATACTTGGCAAACCCTTCCCTCATACCTTGTGACCTTCATATCCAGATTTTGGGAAACTCATTGTAATGAAAATGGATAAAGAGCTTACCCCTCCTAACAATGTAACACCATCCTTTATTCTCCCAGCGATTGCTCCAGATCTCCAAAGGTGATACATGTTGATTGGTTCTTTGGGATTAATACGTCCACTGTCTACAAAAAACTGTAGCCGGTTCAAGTTTAAAGGTGAATAGATCTTCTTGTACCTGAAGGTTTTTCAAAGCATTCTAAGTGTAAAAATATATTTTGCCATTTGGGTTCAAGGGTGATTATTTATGATTCCACAGGCCTGCTCATGTCCACATACCAATAACTGGAAATCATTTCTTCCACCTACTAGCTGAAGAATTTTACAGAGCTATTACAACCTTATTAAATAACACAATTTCAACAAAACCTTCCAGTATGTTGAGTCAAACCAACACAAGAAAAGAAAAGCATGTGTAAATAATGGTCCAGTTCTTTTAATTCTTAAAGGAAAGGTACTGGCCATGGGATTGTTTGACAAAGCAAGAAATGCTCAAAACATATGAAGTCAGAAATCTTCAGAGTGTCTTCCGATATCTGCAGTATGGTTGGGTGTTCTTTGAAACTTTTTGCAGTCCCACAGCAAAAGCCTCAAGCCAGTGACTCGGAAAACAGAATCCCCATTCTTAAGTATGTTCCAAAACAAGTCCTATTGCAGAACCCATCTCGTGAAAAGAGAGTAACTCTTACTCTCATTTTTTTCATTTCTAGGTACGTCAAAACTAATGGCTTACTATAATATTATAGAACATGTTTTGAAACAGGGACAAATAACAACATGGAAATCAACTATTATGAGCAACTTTTACAACAAAATTGGGATATGGATGATTCTTAGATTCTACTTACACATTTTTAAAACCATGCTTAGGAACTCGAATATAGAAGGGCGTATTTCCTCCTTCAAATCCAAGCCTGGGTTTCGTGTTTCTTTGACCCTGTCCTTTATGACCACGCCCAGAAGTTTTTCCACGTCCAGATCCTCTACCTCGACCTTTACGATGTTCCTATTGAATAAAATGGAGAAAAAGTTTCTTATTTTCATGCGATTGTCCTAATACCTGTAGCAACTTTGAAGGAACACTTGATGTACACAATACATTTTCTGCTGAAAAAAATCAAATTTGCATATCACATTTTATGTTCATAAGGCTTGATGGAAGTGGTTGGTAAGAAATAAGAAGTGGCAAACAGTGTTCACAGATTTTAATTTCAGCACATAAAATTCTGTAGTAGTATTTGGCAGCAAATGTATTTGCTTGAGGCATTTTGATTTTTTCCCGCAAGACAATGTAAGCTAAACAGTTGATAGTCAAGAAGGGATATAATTTCTACATAAATTCTTTGCTCATTTATTGCCTTGAAAACATGCAACAACACCAGTAATGTATGGACAACCCACATCCCTGACAAGGCAAAAAATTGATATGAAGAGCTGCTAGTTGACAAACAAATTTAATCCAAAAAGGTGAAAATGCTTAAAAACACCTGCAATTTATATTTACCAACCTTGCCAAACCAACTCAACGCAACATGGCACTACATGACTTGACAGAAGAACTAAATTCTTGGCTTAATATTATCAGTTAATAAGATAATCATGTATTAAATACAATCTTAGTTGCAGGATTCAGTTGTTAGTGAATGTGAAGGAGAACTACAAGTATGGTTACAATATTCTGACAGCACATTGTTGGTTCTTTATTAACAACACATCCATGAGATCAGAGATACATGTATCAATAATTATTAAATTCTCAACCTCGGATAATGCAATTCTAGCTTTCTGATCTCAGTTACCAGCCATTATACCTGTGTTTGACCTTATATAGAAATGAATGCAGCAAATGTCATCTGCACAAAATTTTTCGCAGGAAGCCTAGTTTCGTCGCTCGAAAAAAAAATGGGTGCACAAAGCAGATTCGGTGAGTTGTCCATGGAAGAAACACAAGAAATTATGGACAAGGCCATCCCAGAAACGGCAAAAAAAAGCCACAAAGTTCAGGATGCGATTATTTAGCAGTACTAATCTGTTAAGTGCCTGTAAAAACTGCAAAATTTCCAATATGACCGTCGAGATTTTATGCATTTGTGAAGGTTACATAACAACAACAACAATATTCACCTTAATGTTACAGAATGGCTTGCTAGTCCTGGTGGCACCACATTTTCAAAACCAACAGAAGAAATGTCAAACTAAATGAATTTATGATATTGATCATCGCTGTTACACAAACAACTTAAGCAGTTGTGAAATTAAAGACTGAAAAAAATTCAGGCCTGAACGGGATTCGAACCCATGACCTTTGCGATACCAGTGCAGTGCTCTACCGACTGAGCTATCAAGCCATCTGAGAGCTGGTCACTTTGTGAGTTTGTACTACACCCGTAGAAGGTGAATGATGTAAATGAATATATGAAAGATCATATATTTGAACTGCGGAGAAAGATGTGAATTTATGATATCAGGAAATGTCACTGAAACTGAGATTCGGGAATTCAGGAGAGAAAAACATACAAAAAAATCAAGCTGCCATCTTAGTTAAGTTTGAAAATAACCAAACAATGACCTAGGATCGAAGAATCCTATTGGGGGCCCTCTGTAACAGTCCTGCTCCGAGCTTAAAGCTTTTTGCAACCTGCAACTTCTTTCTCGTAACGGTACATGTAGAAGTCGTATAAAGCAGATTGTAGTGTAAAGGGTCCTTAAGCGAAAAGTATTCCCATTTATTTCGACAGAGGACCTGTTCTAAACCATGTAGATCTGAAGCAAGGTTTGTTCATGGATGTTAAACACCCAGTAACACTGCAGCTTATACATGTATTTCGTGCACTAATGGCTGTACAAATAACACTTCAATCCTCTAAATTTTGAAAGATTTTTTTGACACGTTTAAGTTGTGGGGAAAGAAAGGTACCTACCGGTTTAAAAGCTTCCGGCAAATCTCTGATGTTATTCAAAGCAACGCGAGGAAATTGTCTCAAAGCAGCGAGATTTTTCCTAATGTGACACACCGCCATGTTGGTTTCCCTGATTCTGGTTTGGTCCCAGGTTTACCGGGTTTCTTTCGTTCATTTGACGTCGTGCATTGGGACTGAGACTAGGAACCAATTAAATAAATTATTTTTGCACAACAAGAAAACAAACTGGCAGTACACCCATTGCCAAAGAGATAAGCGCATCGAGAAGCTAAATGCAAAAATGAATAAATAGTATTAATTAATAATTAATAATTAATAATAATAATAAGTATGGACAGGTAGAACAGAACCAATCGGCTAGTCAAAAAGAGATGCAAGCCGGAATTAGAGAATTGATACAGGAACTCTATCAGTTGTACCTTTCATGTGAATTGGCTACCGAAAAGAGGTGGCCAAATCACTTTATCAACCCAGTTGATAAAACCAATTTATCTTGCAATACTCCCCATCGACGCAGCACCACAGCGTCTTTAGAAACTTATCCCTTCAGTTCCACCACTAGTTCCCCTCCAATACTGCTCGACAATACCGAGAATGCGAACATGGCCTATCCAGTCGTTTATGCTAGTCACATCCAAACCTTATGGAATAACTGATGTTGGGTCACAGTCAGTGTAAGTTGGCACGCACTTGCTCGAGTGATCACTGCACGGAGTCGGTTGGAGCTGCGTAATAGAGCGTAAATTAAAGGAACGCGCCGGCCGAGACACCTGTTCCAACCAGCATCCAGGTATCTGCTCGTACGCCTGAAGACCCTTAATGTGCCACTGTAAGCTCCAAGTTTACTTTGCGATTTTCTTACGTTGCTTAAACCTGGTTTTCGCTGGTTTTCACATCAGGAGTGACATAATCACCAGCGAAACCATGAAATCGAATTAATATAAGGCGAGTACAGAGGAAGGTAAGTTTTACCTAACCTACGCTCGAGTCAGTCATGGAAAGCGGGCTGTACGTGGTAGGAGGGGGAGGGAGGAACTTTAGGGAATGGCGCTTGCGTCCAAAATGACCACTACGCATAACTCACCGGGCGCGCGAAAGCCTGATCCAGTTTTCATGAGTTCTTTCACTCGTGCCCGTACGTTTTTTGTTTCGTTCGTCCCCACTGTACCAAGAACTGGAACAGGCTTAACGTGCAATGGATGCCGGGTAAGAAATGTTACTGTCAACGCTTTCTGCCAGATCTCGTTCTCAGGGTCTTCTCTGACGTTCCCAGCTTGAATCGGGATAGTGACTCACTGATTTGACCGTTTAGCAGGTTTTATTGCAGACTCAGCGGCATTTTTCAGAGCTGGTGGGATAATGCGGGTTTTCTGTTCATCTCTCGTCTCGCCTATAAAGCTTATCACTGACGATAACACCCTTGAAGCTCGGCAATATTCATTGAAAAGCTTTCTCTTTCAAGACAGAAATTGTGCTGTGAATTCGTCACCTTTTCGAATCTAAAAGGCCTTTATTTTGGTCAGTGAATTCACATATCTTGAAGCAAAAATTGGCAAGGAAGGTGGAGGAATGGAAGATCTACAGAACAGGCTATCAAAGGCAAGGAGTACGTTTGCTAGGCTTTACAAAGTAAAATCTCGACGAAAACGAAGCTGAAACTGTACAAGACCCTTGTAGTACCTGTCCTACTATATGGATGCGAGACCTGGAAGATGAACAAAGGTGATGACAAGCTAGTCGACATGTTTTAAAGCAAGTATCTTCGTAGAATCCAACGAGTCCATTGGAGCGAACAAATAAGGATTGAAGACTTGCTTGAACGGGCTCAAATGAAATCACTGAGCGAGGAAGTCAAGGCAAGAATACGGAAAATGATAGGGCATACACTTAAACAAGACCAAGAGAATGATGGAAACGTTGCAATGAAATGGGCACCGGAAGGAAAAACTTGGGAAAAAGGGACGACCGAGAACAAGATGGCAAAGAGCTATGGAGAATTGAAGAACTAAAAGAGAGGGGCTGGAGCTCATGGAATGAGGTGCGGGTTGCAGAGCTTCGCAGCAATGGAGACAATCTGTGAAGGCCCTATGTGTCAGTGGGCACAGGAGGACAGGTAACAGGCTGAACTATAAAAAAAACTTAACTAAACTTAACTTAACTAAATATCAAGGGGTTACCATTTATTCGGTAATTTTTAACGTAACTATTATTTTAAAAGACAGAGCAAGCTTATCGTTTTCAATGCAAACATAAGTACATTTATTAAAGTCAATTTTATACACAAATGTCCATTTTGTTTTATTTCAATACAAACTTTCTGTATCATAATGTACATGTACCGTTTGTTTCCACGAATTTCAATTTTTATCAGTCTTTCTTCTCGATTTACACGACCGTGTTGCATTACAGACCAACAGATAAAACTATTCTTATACTTATTTCTATTTCTAAACCTCTTTTATGTATTTTCTTCGATTTTTCACGAGAAGCAACTTCTCACTCATTTTCGGAAAAAGACCGACGGACCCGAGAGCTTCTATCATTAAAACAACAGCCTGCGAAGGGACTAAACTGGGTGTGCTGTTTATACTTCGCCCAAAGTTTATTCGTTACACGAAAAACATCGGACAGTTTAATTTTGGTCAGAAAACACATCTCGTTCGTTCTCTAATGCGACACAGCTACCTTGGTTGATGCACTGTATGAATCAGAGCGGAAATAACAAATTTAACCAATCAAAACTCAATCGTGCCGCAGTTGTAACGACTTTCCCGCGCTTTACACCAGTTTCACGCGTTTCTTTTCCCGCGCCTGCCATCCGCTACATGTCTTGCTTCCCGCGCTTAGTCACCGTTCAGAAGTCACTAGAAAATTGCTTTAAATTAAATCCTAATATTGTTTATACTGTAGATTGAAAATCTTAGAAACATATTTTACGTTGAGTTGAAATGCTACGTAAGATGAACTCGAAACTGGTCAAAAATATAGCTTGGAATGTGAGCCTCAACAACCTGAAAACAGATAAAAAAAATTAAGGTATACAAAGAAGTTACGTTAAACAAGTTTGATAACTACAGCTCTTGTTCCTTGATATAACGTTAAGATTTCTTTTGAAAGAAAAGGCCAAAAGTTTTCGTTACTTTGCCACGTTATAAAATACTAACGTTTCCGTGAATAATGAAATACTTAGAGAAACACTATTTAGAAGCTTGCAGTTTAATCTATTTTGATTTAACTAAAATACAATCATCTTCCACCCACGGGTTGTTACGTTTGTCTACATTATGTGCAGAAAACCTATCACGCTGAAACACAAAAGCCAAGCAACTACAAGTAAGAGGAATTTCCTTGCAAAAGGACTGAATGATTCCACTGGAATGAAACGATTCCTATTTACAACTCTGCCACGAACGACATGTTTGCGCCTTGCTCACGGCACGAACGGCGGCATGTTAAGATTACAACTGTTTTAAGAGCGACAAACCCTAAACAACGAAACGAAACGAGCGAAACGAAACCCCCGAAACCACCGCAACCAACGAAACGAAACCACCGAAACAAGCGAAACGAAACCACCGAAACAAACGAAACGACCAAAACGAAAACCAGATACGACAAATACGATACGAAACGACCAAAACAACTTCACCACGAGCCATTGAAAGACAAAATTAATTTACATTTAGGACTTTAAGCAGTAAGGGTGTCTTGTAACGGTGGAACGCCGGCCAAGGCTGGGAAAAGAAAAAAAAGGAAAATGATAGAAAAGTTCGCTACTTTTCTCCTAGCTTAGATTACCTTTAAACTGTATAGTAAGGGAGAAGGGGGATCAGCTTTTTAGGGTTCACTCGGCAGAGGTTAGTTCATGGGAGTGAGGAATGAAAGCTTCAACTGACGATCAAACTCAACGATCTTTTAATGAATTTTCTTGGGAACAACTCATAATTAATAGTTATCTTATAATAAGGCTGCCATAGTAACGTGCCAGAGATTAAGGATGTTTTTTTTATTATTATTATTTAGTTACTATCTTACTTGTTTCGGTCGTTTCGCACATGTTTTCGCTTGTTTCGATGGTTTCGTTTCGGTGGTTTCGGTGGTTTCGTTTCGCTCGTTTCGTTTCGTTGTTTCGGGTTTTAGTACATTCAAACGCATGTCCCATACGATGCTTTCAAATAAGCCCTTTGGGAAATCGGCACACACAGTCGGTCAGAAAATTTCGTGTTCTAATTTCCTGTAATCTTACGAGAGTGGTTGTCCATTTGGAGGAAAAACGAGGCAAAGCAAAACTAAGGGTGAAAGTTTCTAAAGAAACTGTGGTGCTGCGTCGGTGGGGGTAACAAGGTAATTTGGTTATATCAACTAAG
>OMLO01005037.1_pt1 | contig 11076 bp, 10 predicted proteins | sample 1674811 | NCBI WGS metagenome assembly OMLO01 (sample SAMN06265003, study PRJEB25207) | coral metagenome | isolation source: Coral host | place: Mexico:La Bocana,Puerto Morelos, Mexico | collected 2008-11-13 | reverse complement strand
TCGGTCGACTATCGGTCGATATGTCAACCGATAGTTCGGTCGAGGGGTGCACAAAATACACTTGATCCATTCCCAATTATGTTGTCTTTCTTCAGGAGTAGTGCCTTATGTAACCTGTGTCAGTGTGTAAAGGATTTGGTACTCTTTGTGCCACTTGGGACCTGAATAAGTTTTATTTAATGCAGATTTCTGTGTATTTGTAAATGGGCGTTTTCAAGTGGTTGATTATTACTTGTTGGAAAATTTTTTTGTTTTTGGTTTTATCTTTGAAATATGAGTTTGTTGCCTCGGCTGATAGGGTACTGTTTCGAAATGTATTGTATGAACTACATGGGTTTTTGTTTCTTTTTGTTGCTGTTTGTCAGCATGTTTGAATATAACCTAAATGCGGGTTGGAAATGCTGTAAATTCATCTCAGGTACTTCTCAGGAGATTGCTTCATATTAATTTTTGAACAGTAAATAAATAAATTTGGAGACTTCAGCTACTGTTTGTCTAATATAGGGCATCTTCTAAATACATCCTATTCTTTTGTTAAACTGTGCATCGTTGGTTAAAATTTAGCAATTGACCAGGGGTTTTTTGAAAATGATTTGTATTAATTAAAAATATCTGTGAACAGGTGTTGTAAATCTTATTTCTTTTAAAATAGGTTGCAATGTATCTCTTATCTTCTTGAGTCAGAAGTGAAATATTTGTGCTTTTTTAACTGAAGTGGTGAATCAATGTAGGTTATAGATATTTATTATATACTCAACAAAATATCACATTTTTGATTCGTTAAAAACGAATGCATAAATAGGTTATAGAGTGCAAATAGAGGTTATAGAGTGCAATACGGAAGTTGCTATGGAAACACAGGGGAAGTGCCAAATTTGAACACCAAATTTAAAAAAATGGCGGACAGTCGGTTTAATTGCTTTGTTAAACCAAAACATCGTTGAGCAACTTAAGGAAAATGCTAAAAACAAAAACATGTTGAAAGCTACACAAACCTGTTAAATGTCTGGCAAACATGGGCAAAAGAAAGAAATGTTAACCCAAAAATGGAAGACTACAAGCACGAACAACTCAACGAAATGTTACAAATCTTCTAAACAAAAATACGCACAAAAGACAGCTCTGAATACGAACCTGAGAGTTTGAAATCCATGCTGGCAGCCCTCAACCGCTATTTAAAAGAGCATGGCCACAAGTATTCTATAATAAGAGACCGGGAGTTCCACCAGTCGAAATTGGTACTTGAAGGAAAAGTGGTGTCTCCGACAACAAGGGAAAGGCAAAAGACCCAATGCCACGAACGCATTGACAACTGAGGAAGAAGAAGTGCTATGGAGTGAACAAAGTCTTGGTGACTGCAGCCCAAGAGGAGTTCTTTCCCAGACGATGTGGTGGATCTTGACTCAACATTTTGACCTGAGGGGAAGACAGGAGCATCATTCAATGGAAGTCGAGGACTTCAGTTTTTGTGTAGACGACAGTGGCACAGAGTACATCACATTTAAAGAAAATCCTACAAAGACGAGACAGGGAGGACTTAACACAAAACATCGAAGTGTTCTGCCAAAAATGTTCGCTACTGGTGGTCAGAGATGTCCCGTTGAGTTGCTGAAGCAATACCTCAGTAAACGTCCCCAAGAGCTACGAGAAAAAGGTCCTTTTTACCTTGCCATAATCGAAAATCCCAAAACAAATGTTTGGTACAAGAAGCAGCGGCTCGGCGTAAACAGTATTGACAATATGATGAAGAGTGTTGTAAAGAACACACCTCTGGAGAAAAGCAAGAAGAGATTGACTAACCACAGTGCAAGAAAGACAGTTGTGAAGAAACTCAGGGCAGCAAGCGTTGAAAGGCAGTCAGGTCACAAACAAGAAATCTCTTTAACGACTACGATGAAGGTAGCGAGAAGGAACAGCATCAGCTCTCCAACATTATCAGCATGCCTCCACAGTCAGCAGCTTCGAGAAGGTTTCTCTGGTGTACCCGCAATGTGGCTGTTTCCTGCTTCGACTTCAGCATGTAAACAGGTGAACACAAGCAGCCATACTTTCATATGGAGGTATATCTATGACAAAATTCAATACTCAGTAGTTGAAATAAAATCATCGAAATCAGGAATGCATCAATCTGAAGTAGCATGGTAACAAGCCGATTCTGCTAATACCCATAATGCAAAAGGGCAAAACGCCAGAAGGCAAAACCCTAAAAAAGGCATCGTACAAAGAGGCAAAATGCAAACAGGCATAATGCAAAGAGGCATCACGCAAACAGGCGTAACGCAAAGAGGCAAAACAGAAATAGGCATAACTCAAGCAGGCATAATGCAGAGGCAAAACGCAGAGGCAAAACGGAAATAGGCATAACGCAAACAGGGAAAACGCGAAAGCAAATGAACATAACGTCCCCAGAGTCTGCACGTTATAAGTCAGCGGTGATGGAACTGCCCAACTTCTTTGCAAAATGGCTGCAGGAAGTTCGCAAGCGCAAGCATCTGCTTCCTCCTTGTTAAATGAGGCGATTCGCATACTTTCCGAGCAACAACCTGAACAGCCGGTGCCGTCAAGATCAGATAGAGTTGCAGAAAACTTCAGGTAAGAATTCGTTTTTAAATTAGGTGCAGTAAACGTTGACATGTAAAAGCACGTGTACTCTGGTGTATTATTTTGCACAGCCAAGACAAAATAAAATACTGGTAGTACAGACGATGTTCTTTTATGGTAAATGAAAAAAAAATATAATCGAGAGGCATGTAATCTATTTATTCGCTGTTTGTCACGAATTTTTCCTTGTCCCGATTAACTCAATTCGAAAAGGTTTATTTTCATACCGTGGCCGTAGGAGTTTCTGAAAATGGCGGGAAAACATCCAATGGTGTTGGCGCTGCTCCTGAATATTCTGCGTAGTTTTTGAGTATTTGTTTTGACAGTGTAATATCTGTGAACTTTAAAAATGGTTTTTTTTTTAACGGATTACATGTTTATGTTGTTCTCGTTTTGCGAAACGTTTCGTGAATGACCCCTTCATCTGCGATGCTCATTAGTACTTCCGAAAATCTGAATACCTGATTTTAATGGTAAGCTTAACTTTAACTGTTGAAATATAGACTCTTATTATTATTGTTTTTATTGGTATTTAACGAAGTAATTTCTCATTTATGATGAGCAACAGAGTAGGATTTTTAATGAAGAAGGGAACTTAGGGAGGGGGGAGGGGGTTCCCTCAAAAATATGTTTTATCAGGAGGAATGTTGTGTTAAGGTCTAAACCACATTTTTATGTACTGAAATACCATTTGACAGAAAAGGTAACCTTTTCATATACCTCCAATAGAAAATGGTAGCCCCTTGATTTCCCAACAAAACATGCTTATTGTTGTTGCATTTTCTATTTCAGTAGCTACACTATACAGTTTCCAGCTTTTAACAGAGGCAATGTTATGTTAATTGTTTATTTTTTTTACTTGAAACCTTTGAGGCCCAAGAGGCATGAACATGTAATTTCTCATAATATAGATACACAATACAACAAAGGAGAACTATGAAATTATTAGCCAAGGGAATATTTGCCTTGAAAAGCTTAGTCACTAACTAGAATTGATAGAAATTTATTGAGACAAGGAAGGAGAGTGTTGATTCTGGGGATGAAAGGGTTAAATTTGTATAATGATTAATTAATGTTATCTTTGCACTACTATTAATTTTGTGGTCTGTCTTTGATGTTAGCTAAGTTCTTTATTACACAAGTTGTTTTGTTATCTAGTGATAAATAAGTTATTGTTGGTTGTTTTGCCCATTGGTGATGTGAATAATTATGAGCAAGTACTAATAATTCATCATAACTCATATAACAGGAGGTGTTTTCCAAGTCTGGGGGGAATACGTAGCAGCCCATATTCTGCACAGCATCCCAGGAGGGGCAATGTTGCTCCCAGAAGGCCTTTCTTCGTTCCAAACAATACTTGGACCCATGACATCTGTGTCCTGGCTCTTGTAAATGAGGAAGCTACTCCAAACAGAGATCGCTTAGATCAGCTGAAGAGTGCTGGCCTTGGGAAAAAGAGGATAGCATTTAACAAGAATGGTGATCATGCCTACTTCATTAAAAAGCTGGAAGAATTTCCCCAACTGCAATCTCAACAAGGGGCCATTGAGGTCTTAAGGTCAACTGGTGGAGGAGCAGGCATTCGACCAATCACTCCAATTCCGATGGGGTCCCAAGGCTATTGCATCAAAGATTTGAGATCGTCCATCAATTCAGCGATATTGTATGTGAGACCAATACAGACTGACTTAAATTTGGAAGTGATACAAGATAACAGAGAAAGCCCAAGAGTAACCCATGTACATTGTGGCAAGGAAGTTTCTTTACCAGATCTGAGGGCTCACAGTCAGTCAATTGAATGTAGTCTTGCAAGACCATGCACCAGTACTTCTACAAGTACAGTTGATCTCACATCTGATGAAACAAGTGGCATTCACGGGACTGACTTTGAACCTGGCTTATGTATACAAGCAACTGGTCATGCATCCTCTCAACCTGTCCCATCATGCACAGGTACAACTTCTTCTAGTGGAAAGCTGGCATTCCTACAAGAGATGTTTCCTAGTGTCCCAGCTGATACACTGTCAGAGGTAGCAAGAACAAGCGCAACAATTGATGATGCAGTTGAAGAGCTGGTGAGGAAACCTGCTACTAAAACACTGGAAGAAGTATTAAGAGAATATAGAGAGCATACACAAGCTACAGAGGAAATTAACATAACTGTGGAACGTGAAAACATTTGGTGCCACATCTTGGCATTCTACAAGAAAGCCCTCAATGACAAGGAGAGACTAAAAAAGAAACTTGTGGTGTCGTTCGAGGGTGAAGAAGGCATTGATGCTGGGGCACTTTCGGCTGAGTTTTTTCAACTTGCCCTGGATCAAATTAAGAAACGTCTATTTCAAGGAAAGGTAGACAGGGTAATTCCCATCAAAGATTCCACAAAACTGATGTTGTTCAGGATTGCAGGAATGGTCTTAGGGCATTCGTTGCTTCACCATGGTCCATGTTTCCCTGTCCTCTGTCCTGCGGTCTACTACTACTTGGTTGGAAAATGTGAGGATGTGGCCATCCACCTTAATAAAGAGGACATTCCATTAACAGCAGGCTCAGAAGCAATGGTTAACCTGATAAGAGAGCTCAACGAATGTGAGACAGCCGATGACCTTTCCAATTGCCTGAGTGATCAGCATGTGTGGGATTTAATCTCGGCATGTCATTGGCCAAATGAAGTCTGTGTTACTCTCCAAAACAAAGGTTTGTGATGTTATTTTCTTACCACCATGGGGAGAGTCAACTGTAGCAGTTTTAAATTAATTACATATATGACATAATCAACAATTTATAACCAGTTCTTTGAATTGCTTTTATTCTGGGTTGTTATAAGCAATCGTGAGTCAGAAAACACAACTTTAGTAAAAAAGTTTAGCAAGTGAACTTTAGGAAACCATTTCTCTTAGTTACAAGATACAGAATTGAGTAGTACTCTAATTGAAACTTGTACTAAAAGTAACAACAGGGAGATGAGACATACAATAAAGATAAGTTTGAAGAAATTAAAACATGTTTTAATTTTGCAATCAGATGAATGCATGGAAATAATAACACTTACAGGATTTTATTGTTACAGCAACCCTGGTATCCCATATGGTGGAACAAGAGGTTCTGTGGAGCCGAAAGCAAGAGTTGGATGACTTTGGTGCAAGTATGGAATCTTTAGGTCTGTTGACACTTCTTAGACGAAATCCTGATGTGTGCATGAGCTTGCTCTGCAATGGAGAGAATGGAGAGTTTGGTCCTGAGGAATTTGAGCAATGCTCAAGTCGCCCAGACGTGCCAGATGATTTTGTTCAAGCACAGACCTATGAGTGGTTCAACGTGTACATTGCTGAAAATCCAAATTCAGAGTCTTTCCAAGGAGGCTGTAGGTTGAAAACACTCTTGCATTTTTCAACTGGGTATCATGTTCCTCCTCCTGGTCAGAGTCTTCCCCACAAGGTATCGATTTCATTTTTGCCTGATGATGACCAGCATCAGTTACCCATTGCTCAAGCATGTTTTGGTTATTTGAGGCTGCCAACAGTTCATTCTCTCTGGCCAAGTTTAGTGAGTTCATGGATATGGCTCTTCGTTTTGAGGGCACTGGATTTTCAGTGTTTTAATTCAGTATCTTTAAAGTTCAACTCATAGAAATCTTTAAAGAAGAAAATTCACTTTTCATGTGACAGCCAACTTGAATAAGGAGATTGTGTTTGCCTTACACGTATTTGTTCCCTAGAGGTTCTCAAAATGATATCTATCGGTAAATACCAAAGATTATATCCTGGAACAAATGGTGGTTAGCCTAACAAATGTGCAGTGTTCACATTGGTTTCATTTTAGGTCGAGTTATTGTTCAGCAGTAATTGAGTATTTTGACACATACGGTAAAGTGATCACTTACAACACCAGGCTTAGGAAGGGATTCCCCTGAAAAAATGATGGGGTACTTGTCAGTAATTTTGAAAAGAACAATGAGCCATAACCTTGATACATGGGCATTGCCCAAATTAATTTTCACCTCTAAGAGGTAGCCAAAACTCAACAGTACATAGTTCCTGACATTTTATTTGCCTCAATATGCTAAAAGTTATCACTGTCATAAGGCAGTTGTTTTCTATTTTACCACCCTATGAGGTACCAATCAATATATTTTAACCCCAAAAGGTTAAACAAGTGGCCCTGCCATTTTTATCTGGGAGTTCCTCCCCATGGGGGACATCTTCATTCCCTTTGTGTATAAAATTGACAGGCATTGTAAAAGAGAAATTATATTTGAAATTTTGAAATGATTAGGGGTGACTGGCAATGGTTTCCAGCACTTTCCAGCTCTAAAAATTTGTTTGGTCAATCAATTTGGTGAATTTATTCTTATTGTGCTTATTTTTATTATATATTGGTTACCATAGCAACAATACAACCTTTATCGCAGCTTTAATGGCTACTACTAAAAAATGAACTTGAAGAACCCTTTTTTATGATTGTGATATGAACAGTATGTAATGGCCTTTTGTAAAATTTAAAAAACATAGGGAGTGATAGACATGTAGAGCCAACTTGAATGTTCAAAAATTTAATGAATTTAATAAACCTCTTTAAATTATTTCAAAACTTTGCAAAAAGTTATTTCAACATACAAATAACAATAGGGTAGTAAAAGGGACACTTATTCCTTTTTCATTTTTGAATATGCTTATGCTTAGGGTGTTTTTTTAGGTTATGCTGTTGCCATAGTTACTTTTTACATCATAAACATCACAATGTTCTTGCAAGTAATTTATTTGTGACCAATATTATAGCATCATGAAATAAATAGTAGTAGGACTGATCCATCAAGGTATTAGTGGTTGGAGGTTCTGGAAACCATTGCTAGCAAAATTAAACTCAACATGTTGCTGTTCACACTTATTAATCTATTGATAGTCTTGCTATCACATTGAGTTTGCTCTGGCATTTCCTCTTTTGGTGATTGTTTAAATATGATGAGTAATTCTTGGAGGAGAGTAAATGAATGAATCATTTACTTCATGCAAATAAAGTTCTTTTTTCTCAAAATACTCTGCAGTCATTATCTTACTTAGCTTCCACTTGCTTATTATTGAAGTTGCAAAATTGATTTTTTTTTAGATTCTAGACATTGGTCATAAAATGAAGACAGACTGAAATCTGACCTTCCCCAAATTTCAAATAACATATTCTCAAAATTAATTTTACATGTTCTCTCTTTTAATCTCCACATGAATGATTACAGGAAACATGAAGGAATTTGAAATTATTTGATCCCCATTACACTAAAAGATTTCTCAGTTCTTTTGTGTTAGTCTGAATTTTTGCTGTTCTGACTGGCATTTAACCACTGCTTTAATAACATAAGAATCCTGTGTTACATCCCAGCTTTTGAGAAATGTACTCTACAACTTGGATATATATTTCAGTGCCAAATGCATCACTCTGGGCAAGGGGATTGTGCTCCATTGTTAATTCCAGATAGTCTTCATCACTCAAAGGGCACGAAATTCTTGGTACACTGACAGCTTCTGCCAAATCATCTTCATCTACCTCTGGCAAAGGACCACACCAGTCGATTCCATAATGTGCAATGCTTCCCTTATGAATTCAGAATTAAGTAAATAAATTAATGTTACAGCATACATGTACATGTACCATTCCAACAACTCCATCTTCTGGTTCATTATTTTACTCTGGGTACCATGAAATTTCTCCTCTGTTTTATTATTATTATTATTATTATTATTATTATTATTATTATTATCATTTTATTATTATTATTGTTATTATTATTCATTATTATTGTTTGTAACCATAAATTTCAGAAACATAAACCTGAAGAAAGGAAAATATCAAATTGTACCCAAGGTAAAATTGATCCACAACCCTTTTATTTTTATGGTTCCTGTACATGTAGGGAATAAAAAAGTAAAGGGCAGCACCCCTTCTTAACTGGGACAACAGTTATCCCATGTTGGAATGCATTCTTAGGGCTAGGCTCTTATAATATTTTACCCCCTTGCTTTGTGATTCTATTCGTGGTATACCCAGCACAAGAATACAAAAATAGACCAGCTAATGACAGGTGCAAAGAAATGTACATTGATAAAATTACTGGCAGCCTTCAAATTGTAACTACCACTACTGATATTCTCAGGAAAAAAGGTTGTTTTTTTTTTTTTGGGGGGGGGGGGTATTTAATAATTTTAAGAGAAAAAAATTTACTGCCAGGGCTAAACAGTGAGATGCTAAACGCAATAAATGTAAGTGTTTCAATTGTTGCTTACCACTTCTGCCAAGTCATTCTGTTGAACTGCATTGCCTAGTCTGAGCAAAAAACCATAACTGCATTGGTGATTTATTGCCCTCTGTGGATAATGGATGCATGTCCCAACCATTTCTAAAAAGGGTCAAATGCTTGTTGATCCGAGATAGATATACATACTGAAGAGCAAACAAATGTAATTCATTTGCAATATCAAGATAGCCCTGACCTTCCAAGTACATAAAGGTATGATAAAAGAATGATGTGCATCCTGTGAAAAGATCCCTCCAAAGGCGCTCAATCCTTTGATTGTGGCAGCTTTTGCCAGCAATAAAACTGCCTCGATCTGCCCCCCTGAGTGGGTGATTTAGCATGAACCTAGCCACATCAACATTCTCTACTCCTTGGTCTCCACGAACTCTTGATGGCAGGCCATATTGATTTGTGGCCCTGACAAACAGGTCAAGTACAGTCTCTGCTTTATTGTTGTTACAGCAACACAGATACATAATACGACGTGTCGCACCATCAATAGCTCCATGAATAACGAAATTCCATCTACCGGTAATAAAAAAGCCACAAAGTCTTGTAAGGAGTTTATGTTACCTAATTTTGTGTAATGAGCTTTCCAGGGGGTCAACCCTTGGGATGGGAAATTAAAAAGGAAGCATATCAGCTAGTAAAAAAAACTTATCATAAGCACAATGTAGGTCAGTGGTCCTCATGGAGGAACAGTGAAAATTTTAGGTAGGGGTGTGCCACTGGGAGACCATGGTTAGCTGCATTTTGCAACCCTTCCAACTAGACACTTAAAAATACCAACCCAATCTTAGACTTAACAACGACACTACTTTTCACTACTGCAGTCTATATATATATATATGCTTGTCAATTTGATTTTCACTTCATACTAGACAAAATTCACCATACGATGACTTTTTAAGGCTGATGTCTACATGCTACCTAAGATTAAAAGAGTAGAAACCATACCCTTTACAGTGGCACTTGCCCACCGGTTTACTGTGTATACATGGAGTACCCCTCTTCCCCATCCAGCCCCGGCCGGTGATCAGCTTTCACAGGCACCAAAATAATAAAATGGTTCTCAAATTTACCTTATCAGCTTATGATTGCCGTCTATGTGCCACAATGCGAGTGCACCTCCCACGGAATACACTCTTCGGTGGACAATGTTGAGCTGGAGTGACCTTAGAAGAACACCCTCTGGGTCTATCCTCCTCATTGTTTCCCTAGTTTGTTCCCACGACACCCAGATATTTCTCTCCATGAGAAAACCTCTCATTCTCTTCACTCCACAGTTTGGAAATTCTAGGGTAATTGCCCTGCAAATTCTTTCCAGTTCCTCATCTGACAAGGGAGTGTAGCAGGGCACTTCTTCTCTGAGGTTGAAGGCTGCCATTCTTCTCTGAATTGTTCGCAGGCTAACTGTCACCATGCTTGCGATTTCAGTGGCTTTAAAGCCAAATTCCAAAAGGAATTTCAAGCTCTCTGCTTGTATTTCAAATCTTGGTCAGGCCTGGTAGACCTGTATGGAAAACAGCAGCTGTGTTAGCTTGAACTTCATGTTGGGAGACTTCTGTAATCGCCAAGGCCCTTCGAAGAATGGAGACCAGCTGTGGACTTTGTTCGTAAATAGTTTCAGCTCTCAAAAGGACGTCAATCAATTGCTCAAGGCGAAAGGATACATAATCATTATTGACTCCATTCTCTTCCTGTCGTAGTAACTCAATAAGAACTCTCCTCAAATACTGAGCAAGGATTTCCCGAGGGGAAGAAAAAGGAATAGACCGCTCGAACACCATCTTGGATCATTTGTAAACCAAAAGAAATAAAGGTGCACGCGCAAACATTGCAAGTCTGGGCAAGCCAATAGGGGCAGTCCCCGCCCACGATCCTTTGCGTTATGCCTATTTCTGTTTTGCCTCTTTGCGTGATGCCTGTTTGCGTTATGCCTGCTTGCGTTATGCCTGCTTGCGTTATGCCTGCTGCGTGATGCCTGCTTGCGTGATGCCTCTTTGCGTTATGCCTTTTTCCGTTTTGCCTCTTTGTACGATGCCTTTTAGGGTTTTGCCTTCTGGCATTTTGCCCTTTTGCATTATGGGTATTAGCAGAATTGGCTTGTTACCATGCTACTTCGGATTGATGCATTCCTGATTTCGATGATTTTATTTCAACTACTGAGTATTGAATTTTGTCATAGA
>OMLO01005036.1_pt1:0-10000 | contig 11076 bp, 5 predicted proteins | sample 1674811 | NCBI WGS metagenome assembly OMLO01 (sample SAMN06265003, study PRJEB25207) | coral metagenome | isolation source: Coral host | place: Mexico:La Bocana,Puerto Morelos, Mexico | collected 2008-11-13 | reverse complement strand
CCAAAGTTGCAGATTTCCTAAGATTCCTCTTCGTTACTTTAAATTTTGAACGATTTTAGTTTCGGACAAAAAAGTGTCTGAAAATAAAACCGCCCGAAATTTTTGTACGTCCGAAATATATTTATAGTACAGTATATAAGTTTCAAGTAGCTCTAAAACTCTTAGTTTCCGTTATATGCCGGGCTTTATGCAGCGAACTGCAATTAAGACACTGCTTGACATTCGCAACGACTTCATAGAATTTATGTTATTTTCTTCTCGATGTCTACAATAAAACTCAGTATAATTTTCACAGATGTTACTTCAGTCTAATTGGTGTTTTGTAGGTATAAGTTTACTTTTGTAGCTATGTTTCAATACTGTGTCTGAAATTTTTGTCGGACATTTGTCCGAAATGAGACAAAATTTTGGGAAGTAATGTATGCTGCAATGGACTACTAGGGAAAGGTGTGAATTAGGGAGGGGAGGGAGGGGACAGCTGTGTTGGTCTCGCATTGTTTCTTAGTGAGTTAAGTTTGTGTTGTTATAGGAAGAATTGACACACTGAGGAAGCGAGCTCAGAGAGGACGTCCTGGTAGCTTTTATTGAAAAAAATGACTTGCATTAACAAAAATTAAGAACTAGCATTTGCCTTTTGACGTTGATGATTTTGTCTCCTTAATACATGACTCATTTGTTTGCTCTTGAACAGTCCTAATGTTGACTTTTTATTAATTTTGCAAAATGTTAAATGTAAACGATACTAAATTAAGTCATTTGGTTATAGCTGAAGTCAAATTTTGCCTAAAAGAGTCGAGTTAAAGAAAAAACTGTCACTTAAGCTAGCGGTCAATAAAGATCTCTTTTCCGAACAGTCAGTGTCTTATAGTTTTTACTAGTAATTCAAGAAAAATTTAATGCTTTATTGAAAACGATTCCAGTCAATGGAGTACATTACTTGCAAAAAATTTCGGACGATTATAATTTTGGACAAAAAAGTGTCCGAAAATAAAACCGCTCGAAACTAAATATTTACAGTACAGTATAAATGTTTAAAGTACCTCTAAAACCCTTAATTATCCTCATGGAGATAACTCTAGTTGAGACAACATTTAAGATTCGTAATCAGGTAATGAATGGGTTGATAGAATTGTTCTTTTTCTTTCTCGACGGTATATCTGTAAAATCTTGAGGCTACAATAAAACCATGATTTTTACAGATGCTGTTTCAGTCCAATTCCTGTTTTGTAGGCATAAATTTACTTGAACTGTGTTTCAGCAAAGTGTCCGAAACTGCCGTCCGAAAAGTAGTGGGGACTTTTTGCGAGTAATGTATCTGGTAAATTACTATGTGAGACAGAATTCAAAGAAAACAAAACCAAATATAGAGGTTTTCAGAAAGCCAAGAAAAAATCTAATATTTTTATACATGGAAGTCTGGTAACCTGTGTTGCACGACACTAAGTTCAGTCCAGTTTTAATGTGAAACTCAGAAAACCGTCAAAAACAGGACATTTATAGAGTATTATTTTATATGAAGGGAAAAGGCAATAAGGGTACGTTTATATATACTTTTAAAGTTTGCTCTCGTGTCCTGAACTTTACTGCGACTGGTCAGTAAACAATTAATTTTTCAGAATCAAATCTGAGTGGTCAGGATTTTAATTCCCAATATAGCTCTTCACATCACGAAGCCCTGGGAACGAGGTTAGGCAAACGGACCGTTGGAAAAAAGACTAGGTTGACTGTCTTAGTATTTGTTCAGTTCATCATAGCTCAGAGAAATAAAGGAAGACTATCCTTTATTTATTTGCAATCCGTATTACAGCCTTGCATGTTTGTGTTATACCCTCCAAGCTATCCAGGCTAACTGTAGTATCTGGAATAAAAATAATAATAATTCAAATCTAACACCTTTTTCACTAGGTGCTCACTGTACAGAAAAGCTATTGAAAAGCTAACGAAATATCATATAATTTAAATGAAGTGTCGAATCATTTTGTATTACGTGTCTGCAACACATGTCTAAAGCCTACGTTTTTGAATCTGCTATTTCCGCCCTGAACTGCTCGCAGCGGGTATATTATTAATTGAGAACATGTAACTGGTGCATTAACCCGGCTAATTACTGAGTACAAGGGCGAATCAGCTACTTAAAACAAATCCTACATGCTTTGAATTTGTGTTTAGTTATATAGTCACAAAAAAGAGGTGTGTTTGGAAATTAGCTCTAGTGTCAAAATAAAAGACCTTCTGTGTGAGATACCCTGTGGAGTCATACAGACGTAAAACGTCGCTGCTGTTTTACAAAACAGTTTGCTTTCACGTTTGTCAGCGTGAAAATGGCAGGTGCTTTGTGAAAAACACTTGTTATTGAAGTTGATTTGGTGCCATCTCTCTTGATGTTCCGGCCACTCGTTGCAGGGCCTGACAAAAACCATACCATGGTATTATAGAACGGGCGAAAATCAATATCCTGGGTCAAGAAAACAAACTAAATTATTGTATATTAAGAGAAAAAGGAAAAAATCGAAGCAGTCGGCACGATGTTTTGGAATTACTTCCAGTAAGGCAATTAAAGTTAATTAGACAAAGCTTTTTATTAGCACCATCGCCGTTTGCAGACGAGTTAAAACGTAAATTCCTAATGAAACAAAACATTTTTTAAAAGCAGAGGTGAAAGAGAGATTTCAAGAGCGGAAAGCATTGTAACAATTTCTCAAAAACCTCTGCTAACATATCTAGCTATATCTAATTACAGCCAGGGCAGATGGCTGTTGATGCAGGCAGGCCTAAGTTATTGAACGTTATTGATATATTCTCGGTAAATTTCATGTAGGCTTAAAGAAACTAATGTCATTTTGTTAATTACATCGCAAACTTCGCTCATTTGGTCTTTTCCGGTTTGCTGCCATGTTTTGTGCTATTAAATCAACGCCATCGCAACTGAAAGATGTAAGGCCATCAACTGTAAAGAAAGGAAGAAAACTGAGCGAAGAATTGATCTTCAATCACATTCATTGGCTTGATCACCCGTGATGTAAGGTTAGTTCTGTTGTTCTGTGTATACAAAGTTCGCTGTACATTCTCTAGTTTTATTTAAACGCCTGCATGCTCTCAGAGCCTCATAGCCTCATGGCTAATTTGTCCTTCGGTTAACTCTGTTCTGAGTTGCGGCACATATTTTGGTGCTACTTGCCTGGCGAACGCCTCTCGGCGATCAGTTGGAATGGGTATAATTCACTCAGCCCAGCGAGCATGTTGAACGCCGAACAACTAATTTTTTTTTTCTATGTATTTGATGTTTTTCCATACACCTTACTGCTGTGTAATTCCAACAAAGCCAAGAAAAGGCATGGGTTTGCGAAAGGCCGGTAGAATATCTAAATGACCAACTTCTTGCTTAAAGTTTGCTAATTTTATAGAAATTGTACACAGTTTTTCTTTACGAAAACTCGACTTTGTTCAAATTCACATGAAACTTATGAAACCAATGTCCATCGACCAGGTTTGACCGGTTTTAAGTTGTTTCGTTTGCCCGTTTATAACGGTTCAATATATATGTATATCTTTCCTCAGTTTGTTTTCAGCTGTTCAGTTCAATACCATGCCATTTCCAATGCTGGAGGTCCCGGCTTAAGGTTAAGTTCGAAGTCGGTTGATAATCCATAGCGTAAAACAAATTGATGTGATATTCACACTATTATTACTCAGTTGCCTTCAAAAAATTAACTATGGTCGCAGACTGTCGAAGAACTCTTCGATAGAATTTGTAGCATTTTTGTCTGTAGCTACTTTCGGTGCGGATTTCGTCATGCATCTCAGGTTGACAGAGATTACAAAAAGCTTTGTGATGCATTTGTACTTAACTAGTTATGTTTTTGGTTTTCATTTTCTTTGGTTGAAATAAAACCAGACAGACTGCGTTGCCTGGGTCAGCAGGAATGCTCTTATTGTAATCCTGCTAAGGTTATCTTCGATCAGAATGACAGGAAGCGAGTTTCATGCCATATAACTAGATGGACGCTAAAAACCTTGACTATCAAAACTCATCTCGACTGATGAAAGCGGTCAGGGTATTGCGCTTTATAATTCAAGTATGAAAACAATTTTTTAAGGTTTTGTTCGATCCCGTTCGGCACAGTTTCTCATTTTGACCAAGTGGTTAAGTGAAATGCGCCCCACCCAAGCAGTTAGCCTTTTTTGATCCTGTCAAATCGGACAAAGGGCTCTTGTTAGTCTTAGAGCATTTGATGATTACAACATGCAGATCTTCTCCTGCATGAAACGGATTAAGAGGTTCATAAAATGCCAACCTCTGATTCCAAAGCGGTCAAGTTTAAAGTCGCCGACAAATTCATTTAAACAAACAGAACTAACCGTACCCAAGCATGGCAGGTGAACGAAGTGACACAAAATTGGAACACAAACATTACAAGCAGTATTTAATTTAGCAGTTCTTCGAGTAAATACTTGCTTGAATTGATTAGCTTTCAGTGGCATATCTAACAGAGAGGACTCGACAACTCAGCGGATGAACGGAACAAGGAAATGAACTTTTCAGTTGGTTGGTTTTTAAGTAAATATGCCGGTCTTGTGATCATTCATGATTGAAACTTCGAAATGAACAGTTCGTCAATTTATCCAATTAAAGTTTCAGCCAATGTGAGACCGTTTTATCCCATCTCGAAAGTCCACAAGGTCAATTGAAGTCAACTGAAGTTTTTAACGATCTGAGGTTTCCCAACTCAACGCTATTTTCGATTGATGATTTCTTTCGAGAAATGTCTCAAGAGCGATATCGAATTTGTAACACTTTCGAAAAAAAGCACTTGCAAGAAACGCTTGCAATAGAGAGTTGTCATACTTATGCTAGTTGTTAAAAAAAAGGCCGAAAGATTTAATGTAGTGTTATGTTTCACTAATCAGCTTTCCGCCTTTATAATTCTTGCATTGCAAAAGCGTTCTGATATCTGAATTTCAACATACGACATCTACTGTACATAAAGCGGCTTAACCGACTTGATGCATTTAAAAGTCTGCTAAAAACACAGTATTTGTCTAATTGGGCATTATATTTAGGGCCAGACGTGATCTGTTTCCGCGCATTCTAAAATTTTAGTGCCCGTTATTCTGACATCAGAAAGTGTTTAGAGATATTTTATGGTGCAAGGTTTTGACATTAACCTTACCTCGCTAATTGAAAATAATATTTTCTCCAATGCAATAAACAAAAATTATTCAAGAAAGTTACCTCAAAGAAAAGAAACAAGAGAAGTTTATACCCTTTCATTGGTTGTTTCACAGGTTGTTCATAATACAATATATCTTTGGAAAGCCGATTTAAATAGTTTGAAAACGGCCGGTTTCGTTGCGTTAGTTGAGGGTGGGGCTGCGTCACTTAGTGATTCTGCGCTGAACTCAATAACTAGATGTGGTTGGTTTGTAACAGTGAAAAACAACATAAATACTACAAAGGAAGAGAAAAATAAATTGTCAACTGACTTAACGAGATTGAAATGTGTTCAGTCCAATAACATGGTTTCTGTCAAAGTCAATTAGTGAGATACATGAAGAGAAATATGGTCGGTAATACCGCTTTAGAAGTTACAAATTATTGTCCATTATGAAGTTGAGATTTAATTATCGAATGAATCTATCACTTTCAATAATGGCCTAAAATAACTATTTTAATTTAGTAACTGGTGTACTGATTTAGATAACAGGTAACAAATTTGCTGTATTTCACACTGCGTGCTTTTCAGACGCAGTTGTGAGCCATCTGCTCAATGACGCGTTCTTATCTAGAATTGTTTATTTTATTATTATTGCGTGATTCCAATTATCTCATTTGACGCATAGATAACGGTTTAAAAGCAACTCGTAAAACATAAAAACTTTGACTCGTAGATTTTCTTTTGCGCTAAACATTTCAGTTGATTGGTCGATGTATAGATGATTTAGCCAGAGTTTGGGGACAGCTGCTTCTAACCGCAGACTTGTAATGCAAAATTTTAAAGTTCTATAAAACGAAACAGAATTGAAGTGACACTATCAGCGATCTACAACCAGCGGCGTTGTTTTTAGTTCGTGATACTTTGTCAATTTTTTTTTTGTTCTTGTTGTACTGAATTATCAGTTGTAAGAAAACAGGTGTTTCATTGTTTTAATATATAAAGCAAACAGAATAATGTGAGCATAACCCGCCTCTTTGATTCAATTTGTAAGGAAAGCTGCAGACTTGAAATCCGGAATAAATATCTATTGAATAATATGTCCTCTGGTTTTCCGGAGTCATATATTAAACTCCTATATTACTTTGGTGTTTGCTTATGCTCTGTAAATATAGTTTTTTGTTCCAAAGCGATGTCTGTGGGAAAACCTTACCTTCGTAAATTTCCCACTGGAAAATCTATCTTACGCTGCTCCGTTTCATTGTTGCATGCCAATGTTTGTTTGACAAGCAAGACAAACGTTGCCAATCTTGTATTTGCGTCACTAAAGGAAGGAAATACGAATTTGTATTTTTGCTCATATGATAGATTTAATAAAAAAAATGAATTTCGCGTTAAATTATCAGTTATTTTAATCATGAAAATATATTACATGTATCAGAGTTAGTAATATTGGCACTTTAGGTTACGTAGTCTGATACAAAGACACTGGTGTTTCTTAGGGTGAGGATAACGATGTTGGAGCATAAGTATTATCTTCAAACCAGGAATAAAAATGTAGTAAATTAAATTATAGACGCAATAGTTCTTCAAATACAAGCCTACCCGGCATCCTCTGAAAGATAAGAAAAGAGGTACGAACTGAGAAAAGAATGAACAAACCAAAATACTTTCATTAAATCAAATAGGGTTCAGGGGTAAAAAAGGCTATGCACCTTAAAGCAGTGAGCCAAATCCAATCTGCAAGGATTTTAAAGAGCTATAAATTACGGAGTAAAAAGAATAGGCTGCCTAGCGCTTACGAAAGCTGAGAGTCGGCGTGAACAAAATGCAAATCCAACTGACACTGGAAATAAAGCTTTGAGGAAACGTAATATTTTAATGACTAGTTTCTTTCGCAAAATGTCCAAATTTATTGATCTTTATTGGTACCAGAGGACAGACATGGAGTTAAGATTTCATACTGAAATCTTATGGCGTGAAACCTTTCTAAAAGCATCATTCGATTTAACATAGTCAAAAAGAGAAATGAGGGGAATAGGGGAAATCGTGTGCTTTTAAAATTAAATTTGACATTAAAATTTAGCGCTATAACTATCATCCAAAGATAACTAAGATAAACAGAAAAAAAACGAGAATAATTACGGGAAATCTACATCACGATAAAAAGAGAAAGCTCGAGCTCTGCAATCTACAGTTTCAATTACATATCTTTCATTTCGTCCCTTCTCTTATTTCAAAACAGCCAAGGCTGTTCAAAATCTTTTCCCATTATTTAACATTAAGAATGATTTATTTCAGTCTAAGACGTTGAATACTAAGTTATTTAACATACGCCAGGGAAAGAAAGTCGATATCTGTTTGATATTAATACAATAACAGAGCTTTGAAAACATGAAAGTTTCAAACATTACTCGCTCATTTGATAATCTCGATTTGAAGATACTTTCTTATGAGTGTCGTGTCCTAACAAAGGCGCTTCATACAGCGCGGTAAATTTGTGACACACGTGACTGATGTCAGCCAAACCAAGATAAATTTTTGATCAATCACAGAGCTTACGCCATTACTCTCGACAGTCGTCAGAAAGCGCTCTTCACAAATTCACAAGAGAGTTTTTTTCCATACTAGAAAAGCTTTGTAATTAACCTAATTGAAAGCCTTAATCTCATTATAGCCCTAAATTAATTATTTGAAATTTAGCTACAACCCATGATAAAAGCTAGCTTGGAAGGTTGTAAAAATACACTATACTTATGATAAACTTCAGTTTGAATTCATTGCACTGTGCATGATGTGTTTAACAGTTTTCGTTTTCCGCCATGATCAATGTTTAAATGAACTTATTATAAAAGTTTCAATCTTTACCTATGCCTTAGCATTGAATATATATGGGGAATGGGAGAAGGAAAATAGAGTAAATATAGCTGGGTAATTTTCTAATTTTTTGTAACGAGTTGTAGTTTCTACTCTGACATAAAATACAATGTTAACCACGCAGTGGCATATACAATACAAGTTAAGGTTTTCAGTGGACTGTCACTAATAGTTCATGGCATCATTTGCTTCGAATACACTTACTACACTGTTGAACACAGTAATATGCCACTGCTACCAAACCTAGTGTTACCAAGTTAATCAGTGGCTTATGTGGCACGGCTACCGTGATGGTAGGTAACCGGTTCATTGCAATTAAAGATCTTGTTATGTTTGATTGCTGTGATCTGGTTGCCTCTATTACTAAAAGGTCTATGATTTGTGTCACTCCTTCCTTCATTCAATGCCTGCACATTTCTAACAAATAAATTCCTCAAAATCCTAACCCTAACCCTAAACCCTACTGAAGTCCAGTATATACCTAAGATGTGGTCAGGGGACATGAGGGCAGTACTAGAGTCTTGCCCAGATATCATCAGTCATTCCCAAGGATGACCATTTTACATGTACTTTTCAGCTACGTTATCTTACATACTTTACTACTGGTAGATAATGGATGGTATAATATACTTACACACACTTACAGTTTTTTTATTTCACCAAAAAGAGGAATTCTCTAGGCGTAAAAGATCTGCAAGTCTTTTTATGGAATCAGAATATGTCATGCATGAGCTTTCCCCACAGGAGAACTTTACAACCTAACAAAAACAGTCAGCAGACTCATTGAACATCAGTCAAAGTCGGAAAACCGAACGCTATACTTGGGGAGAATCGAGAATCAATGACATTCCTAAACAACTCGCATTACGGCAAAGAAGCTCCTGTGTGCCATTGTTCCTTGAAGCCAAAGGGTATGCACGTTGTTTTTAGATAGCAGACAGGCTGCAAACGAACACAGCTGTAGCACGATGACAAGTCAAGAACAGCAGCGAACCATGCCTGTTCTCTGTCTGTTCTAGTCAGTCTAGACAAACGATAAAGCACTTGATGAAACTTTACCAAGTGTTCAGCAAAACCACGAAACATTACTGAACCCTTACGCTAAGTCACGCGATACTGGTCACGCCATCGAAATCTTGGAGTGAGCTGGTGTGACGCGATGTTTGTACTGGTAATCACGTGCTAGTGCTTTGGCGACGCATGAGCATTGTTCCTTCACTTACAGAAGTCTTCTGATAAGCTGATGGTACCGAGTTTATATCGTCTTTTCGTGGACGACAGAAACAACATCTGAGAATGTTTTTGAATTCACGGTTGAATCTTTGGTTGAGAAAAATATACAAGCACGGGTTTATGGCACTATTGGCGTGTGACAAAAAGTAAAAACTGGTCTCCACGTGTCTGAATGCAAGCAAAGCGTTAAAAGTGCCTGTGAAAAAGTATGCCATTAAATGCATGATGTGAGTCGGCAGCCAACAAAGAGCAAAAGTAACCACAACAATGATGAGCATGCGCAATACTTTGCGCTTAGACGATTCATTTTGACGCTTTTGATGAGCGGTTGTGACGCCGGGAATCTCACGTGACCACAAGCGACGAGCAATAAGAATGTAAAAGCCTGCAATGATAGCCAGAGGAATCAAATAGAGCACCACAAACGTGGTCATAAAATAGGCTCTGGCCACTTCAAACTGTTTACTACGGTCGGCAGACAGGTAGTTCCAAACCATTTTGCACTCCCAGCGGGAACCATCGTCTGTGGGTACGCTATCAAAGAGAACTAGGTACAGCGAGAAATACAGCGACGATGAAATCCAAATCACGGACGTCACTAACTTAGTGTTTCGAATGACGGGAACGTCGGCAAAAGGATGAAGAATTGCGAAGTAGCGGTCCAGTGAGATGAACACGAGTGTGATGATGGTCGCAGCGATGGAGAGGACCCCTGAGAAATTCACAAACTTACACGT
>OMLO01005035.1_pt1 | contig 11076 bp, 9 predicted proteins | sample 1674811 | NCBI WGS metagenome assembly OMLO01 (sample SAMN06265003, study PRJEB25207) | coral metagenome | isolation source: Coral host | place: Mexico:La Bocana,Puerto Morelos, Mexico | collected 2008-11-13 | reverse complement strand
AAAATTTAACGAAGCTGGTGTGGGACAGGAAGGGATTGCAATGGAAGTTGATGGTGAGAATGGTTAAGCGTGGCTGTGCAGAGTTCGAAAATGTGTGTACAACACTGATAGAAATTGTAGTGACACGCATTTTTTAATGGAAGATTTTGTAAATTGTAAATTAACAACTGCATCGCAAAATGTAGGTTTGGTGCCTGAGAAATCCAGGAGTTTCCACTATTGGCAGCAAGCTTCTAGATGGAGACCGCTCCCATGGCTGGCAAGGCCTGGAAAATGAGCCATGAACCCACACTGAATTAACAATGGAAAAGGGGGGAGGGAAAGGGATGCTTTCAGATGTGCTCTCATGGAAACGAATGATCACTGTAAATGCTATCATTCTGAAGGTTGCTAACACATCGCAGTCCAGGAGCACATGGAGTCCTGGTGCATGCACATATAAAACACTGCTGACAACTATGCGAACGCAGGCACTCTTTGTTGTTAACTCTGTTAAACTTGCATTTAACTGCATTTTATTTCAAGTTAATCATTTTAGTTAGGCTACTATGTAGTAAACAAACAGAAAATCGTGTCTGATGAAAAGTGTGGTCGCTTGCTTATTTATTGCTTCAAACTGTGTACACATAAAACTGCTTTTTGTGAAGTAGAGATAATTCTGGAAACTTGGTTTGGTTCAAGTGCTGTGAAATTAGTCTACGTAGTACATGCGTGTACTTTGTTGTAACTTCTTTGCACATGTTTTGCTGGGATTGGCAAAGTCGAAAAATCAACTTGTATTGTCAGCAAGGTTTGTATTAGGAAGTACAGTTGTATTGTTTGAGTTAGAATTCTTTTTTTTACGTATAAGAACTTTGAAGAAATGAATGGGACCATTATTTCTTAATTTCAAAATTTGGGATTGCTCCCAAACTTTAAATGTGTGACTAGAGAAATGTAATAATATTCTCTCCTTGTTATAGCCACAGACAGCAAGCCCTCCATGGAACCTTCCACCTCATCTGTAGCACGTCCTGATAGTGCTTTGGAATCCACGACACCTGTCACTACCAAGACGTTTTTCTCCAATGGAACCTCTGCAAACTCCCTCTTGGGCCGTTGGCGTTTGTGTGTGGAGTTATTTGGTCGAGTGTTTCTTGAAGACGTAGGATCTGAACCATCCTCGGTGTTAAATGAGTTAGGCAGGTTTGACGTGAAAGAGTCTAAATTTAGAAGAGAAATGGAGCGGTTGAGGAACTCCACCCAAAGAGATTTGATTCTGGAGGTAAGATCATTACTGATTTTTGTTGGTGTGAAAATTGTATGTGTTTTTTTTTCCCACAAATTTTCCTCCCCTACCACTATTGCGTCACATATCATGCTCTTCGGACCTCTTTCCCCCTTCCTCCTCCCCCCCCCTTTTTTTTTTTTTTTCTTTTTTCCCCCCCCCCCCCCCCCCAATAGGGAATACCTGGGTGAAATGCAGGGGAAAAAATCAGAGTGAACTCCCCGCCCTATATTCATCATCAGTGCACAATAATTCTTTAAATGTCGCTCTCATTTTGTTTTAGTTATTGACAAAACATTGTCGAATCTGAAAAAGGGTAACATACCCAGAAACAGATCATTTGGAACCTTCCAGCGAGAATTCCACATGGGTGACACTATTCAATTCTGTGTTACTGGGGTTGAGGTAGGTAAACATATTAGCTGGTAACTCTTACACATACATACATGTATAATGTATTCAATTCTAGGGAATACATTACATAGGACAATAGCCTGAGCCATGCTAGAAACTGAAAATGAGTCTGACCTACTATAATGGCTAGTTTGAATTTAATCTCACTGTCAGTTTGTCTATTGTGTTTTATAAACCATTGGTTGTTGTGATATAGGACCTTTGTCATGAGACTTGAGTAGAAGGTCTAACATTGTGAGACTTGCAGGTCTGCTTTCTTGATGTGCCCTGAAATTTGAAGAAATGATTTATCTGATTTAGGAAGAAGAGTTCAAGCTTTTAACTGAGACAGGTTATAATTTACACCTTTCATCTATTTACAGGCCATCATAGATGACGAGGTAACAAAATGCTTCTCTGCAGAAGGTATACACATTATTTTGAAAATGTACCTTCTATTTAGTAATCAACACTTCATACATGTAGGGCTGTATTTGGTATATCTTAGTTAGCCCCGATAGGTCCTGAAGTTTTGAAAAAGTAATCTAAATAGTGATAACAGTGCCAAATTAAACTCAATTTTGAAATGTGTGAATGGAATTACATGTACATCTCACAAATTGGAATTATCTAGAAATAGCGATGTCCATAAATATAACACTCGCTCCTAAGATCATCTTAGACTTCCAACAGTAAAACGGAACTGGGGTAAACAGAGAACTTGTTATCATGCCTTTAAAAACTGGAATGCCTTGGACAGTGACTTGAAGAACTCTGACACCATATGTCAGTTTAAAAGTAATTTTTTTAAATCTATAAGTCTATAATTTACTTTTGTATTTTTCATGTATTTTTTTAATTTGTGTATTTATTTTTTAATAATTTAATGTTATTTTGGATCGGGACCTTTCTGTAGATCACCTATGGGTGAGAAAGCTTCTCGTTAAAATATCATTATCAAGTATGCGATCAGTCGTCAACTGTGCAAGAACATAGCCACATTACAATAAGTGTTGTGCTTGCCCATAATTTTATTTAATCTAAAGTTTGAAACCCTTCAATTTATAGAGCTGGAATCTTGGAATCTTCTAACCAGGACAAATGAGAACTACCACTATATCAGGTATTTATAGTTTTCCAGACTATCTTCTTACTGTGGCTTAAAGTATTGATAACACCATGATCTATGACATAAATGGACTGATGCTTTAGTGTTCTCAGTAAGAACTAGTGACTTTGGCATTAAATAATTGCATCATATGATAGGTAGACCTGTCTCTTTTACCCTTGAATTTCTCAAAATGTTCTGTGTCGCCTACTACAGAGCATTCTCCATCTCCTTCAATTTTTTTGAGAACCATGCTACTTTGAAGCTTCAAGCAATGAATGATCCTCAAACATAAAGACATCAGACAATCATGTATTAGGTCATTCAAATCTCTAAGCAAGTTTGGAGACTTGCACCATGGTCTAAGTCTTCAAACTACATGTATGAAGGTAACATGCAGCACCATATTATAAGAATTAATATTGTTAGCATGGAACTTGATTTACAATTAACTTGGTTTACACATGTGTTTGCTTTGTAGCGTCAAGCTCACGATAATGTGGATAACAGGCTGTTTTATAAGATATGTGATATTCTTTCCAATGAGGTAAGCTTGGACAAAGACTGCGTTTAGTGCAGACGTACTGTAGACCTGGATCTTTCTGTCCCATAGAGACCCAAAAGTCAGTTTGTACATTGTTCATTGACCTGTCAGTAATTAAGGGGTTTTGGTCAAAGTTGAGCCATCTGAGATATTTGAGTTGGTAGGAATAAGAAGTGGGAATCTTGTCTCAGATAATACTGTGCACTACATTGTATCACTGGGAGGGGCGGTGGTGTCAGGGTTAGTGTGCTTGTATCCAGATGGAGGGTTTGAGGCTCAAGCCTGGCCAGGGGCATTGCATCGTGTTCTTGGGAAAGACACTTTACTCTTACAATGCCTCACTCCACAGCAGGTGTATTATGTGTGCCAGCAAATTTAATATTGTGGGTAACAATGTAATTCAGTAGCATTCCATCCTTGGCGGAGTGGAAATGCTACTAGTCACTTTTTGCTACAGAAACTGGGAAAAGCTGTGGCCTGATAGGTCACTTGGCTCGTACGCAGACTTTTTTGTTACATTGCATCATTGGTCAACTGAATGGGTTGTATTCCATGGTATACATGTATATCCCACTTCCCAGAAAATTGAGTGTTTTCTTGTTTACAGAGCAAGAAAAATAAAACACAAGGTTAATTACATGTATCTTTTATTAACTCTTGTTATGTTCACATGGATCATCATTATTTTTTCCTGTCAATTTGAAGCCTGCATGCATTACACTCGTGTTGCACATTGGTAGGAAAAGATCAGAACAAATTTTTTTTAGTGTTTGTTTCACTGTAGACTTTGAACTCCTGTTTTCTCCCACTAATTGGTGTTTCTCTTAATAAGGAACCTGCGGTATTGATAGTTCTCTCCTTTAGGTTTATACTACTTTTACTTGGCATGTCACTGTTGATCACATCGCGAGTCTTCATCGGATGGCTTCCCAAGTCCCGGTAACTTGAATTCCTGTATTTACATTCAAATGCCAGGTTGTAATTATTTAACATGCTTATGTTTTAATGTCCTTGAAATTTTAAGCATACAATGTAATCTGTCTCTATCAATTGTTTATCAGTTGTAACAGTGTCATGGTGTTGCAGGTATCTGTGCTGTCTTGTATTGCAACAACTTCTTCTCATCGCATTTTAGGAATCCTAGGAAAGTGTGGGAATTGCATTTTAAAAAGATATTTAGTTTAAGATACATATACAAAAGAATAAAACAATTTAATTATGATTCTTTATCACATTTGATTCTAAGCTTCAGAAGCTGGCTAGACACCAAGTTCATGCTGGTTTCGTTCAGAATTTTTGCAAGGGCTGTGTCTGCTGTAATCACATTTCACAACAAGTAAGTAATATTTTTTGCCCTGTATACAATATCCATGTAGTGCAGCCCTGTAATAAAAATTAATTTAGAAATCCCAATAATTGCCATTTGAACTGTGTCAATTTTAGAAATTTCATTGACATTTTAGGCTTTTGTCTATTGATCCAAATCTTTTCTCTGTCTGATTCTTTCCTAAACTCCAACAATGTCCAATGCATATTTTTTCATCAGTCTTTTTGTTTCTGAGAAAGTGATAGTGAAGTCTCTGTGTAGGAGAGGCACAGTGGCTGGGCTTGAGGTTCAAGCACTTCCCAGGATCAATATATTCTTTCCTTGAGCAAGTCATGTTGCTCTCACAGCTCTCTAAGTGCTTTGAAAAATTGGCGTTCCACTGAATCTCTTTTACATACATGTAATGTAATTTGTGGCTAAAATATTCTCTATCTACCAAAGAAAAGCTCTTTATCTTCAGTCCTCGTTTCCTGTATCTCTTGTACATGTACCTATTTCATTTGAAAGAAACTCTTGTGCTTTCTGTTAACTCAAAGAAAACACGTAACGGATTTTTATATTTCACTTCTTCAGGGAGAACATGGCCCAAGGAGGTGGTATATGTGTGGCAAATCACACTACACCTCTCGATGTACTGATTTTAATGTGCGACAGATGCTACTCTTTGGTAAGGTCATATACCACAATGATGTGATATGCTTAGCAACAAGGGTTGCAAGGATCCAGGGGGGGTACTCTCAAATATGGGTTACATGTACATGTATGTAGGTATGTAACGCAGTATAGGGAAGGGTTTTTGAGGTTCTCGATCCCTAAATAGGATATCATTTTTGCCCCTGTTGGCATTATGCTCCTGGCGTGATCCTTAGATAGGGAACTTAAATTGTATCAGTTAAAATTGCATTGCAGTGCATAAATGCCAACCTTAAGGTAGCCTCTTCCAGGCTCTCGATCAGTTGGGACGATCGAAAAAGAGGGCGGACGACGTGTGGCGTCTGGTAGATATCCCGCTCGTCGCACGTCCGCGTTTTCCTGCGATCGTCCCCATCGACCGAGAGCCTGGGACGGGCTAACCAAAACGAAAAACATGATCTGTTAAAACTGAACCTTTGGTTAACTTCCAATGTTAGGTAAATGAAACAAAGGCCACCCGATCATGCCGTTCTCAGTTTTTGATTTTCCCTTCGATAGGAAGGCATTTTTCGGGTTTGGGTCTTACATAGGGTTTCATTTTTCATGTCCTTCATCCTTAAATAGGGTCAGGGTTTAAGACCCTTCATGGCACACACTTATTAGTAACCTCCCCCTCGGCTAAAGGATGTAGCTGATAAACACCCGGTTGACTCGTAACAAGCTTAGCCAGCTTTTTTCTTCTTTACATATCACGTGAACAAAATACGTTCGAATGGTGCCATAGACGTTGTAACTTTCATTGGTCAAAAGTGACATAACCTTCAACACTTGAAACATAAAAGTACGCGCTTAATTCGTTTCGCTGTATGGATGGACGAAAATGGTAGTATTAGAAAGGGGGCACCTGTTAGAAAGAGGTCATTAAATTGCATTGTTACGTTACTGAGAAAATAAATTTGGAGGATTATTGAAGTACAATTGGTTTAGGAAAGATCAAAAGACATGAAGCTCACTTAAAAGGCTTTAATGATGCGGGGCATCCTCTCCATAACTCGGGAGTCACCACGTTCACTTCTCTGTGTATTTGTTATAAGATTGGCCAGCGGCAGCCTGGTTTGTTTGGTTTCTTGGAGAGGACACTGGCAAAGACTCAAGATCACATTTGGTTTGAAAGAACGGAACTGAAGGACAGACTGATTGTAACAAGAAGGTACTTTGAAATCTTATTCGTTTTCGACAACCTTGGATATAATCAGTCGCATCTATAGTTTACTACCATAGTTTTAACTTAAATGTAATTTATAGTAGTTGCAATATGTTTTCTCGATGTTCGTCAAACTTGGTTGAGAAAAGAGATCTTAAAGGGAGCGGATATCCGTCGGGTGGGGTAGCGGGGTTACGGTGGATTAGGGGAGTTGCGGTGGATTAGGGGAGGGGTGAAATGGCTTGTAAACCTCAGTTTGGTTACATGTATGTACGATATTTTTTAAACTCCAGGTATCCAAAATGTTCCAGTGCAAAGCAACGATATTTAAAGTCATACATCGTTTGAAATTCATGGTCTGTAATTTTTATGCGAACAGATTAATGAACAACTTTTAACTTCCTCAGGTTAAGAGAACATGTTGAGGATTCAAGTAAAAATCCGATATTAATATTTCCAGAGGGTGAGTGAATTTTGGATGCTTCTTCGTGTTATTTCTGTCCTTTCCCAGTTGTTATATTTTGGGCGCAGCTAACAACCAATCAAAGACACCACACGAAGAATCCCTGTAGGTTTATGTCATCAGTGAGGCCTTTTTCGGGCCCAGACTGGAACGTCCGCTTTGAGTGGGGGAAGGATTGAGCAGGAGGAGAGCGATGTAAAATTAAAATCGTATGGTGATTTTTGTATATTTTCTCTCAGGAACATGCATTAATAACACATCTGTGATGATGTTCAAGAAAGGAAGTTTTGAGATTGGCGGAGATGTCTATCCTGTAGCGATAAAGGCAAGTCTTTTAAGTCGTTATTTGCTTCTCGCAAGTACATTTCTGAATTATCTTTTCGGTTTTAGTCAATGTATTGTTTCCTCGAAACTCTTTACTGTCATACTTCAACGCTCCTTCTACCCTAAATACACAGTACATTTGATGTAAATTGTTTCTCTTTTTTTCTATGCAGTATGATCCTACATTCGGAAATGCATTTTGGAACTCAAGCGCTGAAGGATTTGCATTCTATCTGTTTCTTCTCTTGACAAATTGGGCGCTAGTCTGTGACGTGTGGTATCTTCCGAAAATGATTCGTCAGGTAATGAATGTGAAAAGAGCAGTTTTTACTAAGTAACGAGAATATTTCGCATTTTGTTTGATGTCGCTTTAATTTGCTTACATATTATCCAATCTGAAGTGTAAGTAAACTAATCGTGAGTCGCTCATACCTGTTTTCCCGCGCTTGTATCAGCTACACGTATTTGCTTCGAGTTTTGATTGGTTCATTGGATTCTGTGTGTGTGATTGGCCAGAGTAATTACTTTGGTTTTCGTTTTCTGATATTATAGGAGATGTGAGGAACTTCGCTAGAGACTTATTTTCAATGTCAGTTACGAGTTTCTGCCATGGTTACTCAAGACAATCTAGAACCGTTGCCTATTAAATCTGAGACAGAAAAGCGACGAGCGAATTAAAATGGTGATCAGTCATTAGAATAGAATTCACTGTTTCACAAAAATGCAATGTCTACTCAAAATGCGTTTATCCGTACTCCGAATTTGATATGGTTCAACAATTTCTTTGTTAACTACACGTAGAGTTCTTCAAGACTTTTCCTTCCAATCAGACTACACACCAGCTACTGTAAGCTATCGCGTATCGCCATGATGACAAGTCAAGTAAGGCATATTCCATATTTAAGCGAAGCAACGAGTTCTTTATTTTGTTTTTAGGAGGACGAGAGCGCTGCAGAGTTTGCAAGTCGGGTCAAGACAGAGATCGCTCGGCAGGGGGGACTTGTCGACCTTATATGGTACGTTTCGTTTAAGTTCTCTTTTGGTTAAAGCAACCACCTGCCCCACTCCCCCCCCCCCTCCCAATATACCTTTGAATGTAATGCATACTGCGGAACCTGTATTCCGCTTCATATGGGTATAGTAAACAGCCTCTGTCTGATTCATATTGTGAATAGTTAAAAAGATAGTTTCTTACGTGTAAATTGACGCCAAAAAGTTTTTTCACCGACCGTTTTCTGAAGCACAAAACTCTTTCTGAGAGCAAACACGGGAGCAGTCGCACGTCAAACGGTTTCCGTGAAGTGGGGACTGGAAAAGAGACCCGAGGTCAAGTTAACATGATAATTTTTAGCGCGATGGGTTGAATCAAGAAGTTTCAAAAACCAATGTTTCGCTGCCGAATGAATGCTCGTATTGCCATTTTGAATTCTCGTGTATTTTTTTTTTTGCCATTTTTTTAGGGATGGACAACTGAAGCGAACTTCGGTGAAACCTGAATTCAAACAGCAAAGGCAAGAAGACTACGCCAGTACGCTGAAGATTGAATAGGCTTTGTACAATTTGAAAGAAGCGAGGAAAGAAGGCACTCGGTGAAGGAACAGCGAGGAATGATTAACTCGTGAAAGAAAATCGTCATTTCTCAATCTTTTCTGTTTCAAACTTAAGCGGAAAATAGCAGAATCTTTATTCTCCTTACTAAGTCCGATATATTTTTTTAATTTGAGTATTAAGAATTAAGGGATATATCAAGGGAATATCTCCTAGTTAATGAATGTTTTTGTTCTCATCATTAACTGTGCCATTAGCAACTTTAAACTTTAAAATCATTAACTTCAATTCAGTTGACAAGGGGGTAGGTTTGGAGGTCTTACGGTAGAGATGGGTTGGGCTAAGACATTTACCTAATGTGACCTGGACGAATAATTTTGTAGAGGGGGGATTATAGGAAAAAATAATCGTTATTCTTTGCTACATAATATTTTTGCTAGCTGAATAGTTGTGATATATATTGTGATATCAGTAAAAGGGAAAGTACTTACTTGGGCAATCTTACAAACCTGACTTCAAATTGTTATTATTACACCATACATAAAAGTGGAAACACATAAGGTATCAGAGGAACGTGTAAAAACTTGCCGGGGACTGGTGTCAACGCGGGAAGAGTGCGCGTACTCCAAGTCATCTGATTGGTCGAGAGAACCTAATCGCTCTGATTGGCAACTCCGTGTATCACGTGTTCCTGAGGACGTAAATTGGTTTTTAGTTGCTTGTCTATTTAGGAATCAACTCATTAAAATTTCAATGCCTATTGGACTTTCATTTTCTTTAAATTTTGAATTTTACTAAAATCGAGGATGCATCCTTCTAATACTTTATAAAGAGCTTTATTGCTCGCTGAATAAACACCACTAATATTTGCTTTTTCGGATTCGTCGTAAAACTTCCACGTTCCGTGAAACACAAATATTTGCAAATAAACCGAAAAGATAAAGAAAAAAATCAAAATGAAACCAAAGAAAAAGAAAAGCTATGAAAACTTTGAAACTAACTTACCTGTTTTTTTTTCAATTTTGCCTTGTGCCTTGCTCATGTATTAAAGTGTTGGAACTAATTATGATTGCAAATGTTAATATATTGAAGAGATGGAAGAAGCAAAAACTTTATTTCAATTAATTCTCGTGAGATACAATCAAAATTCTTTTTCTAATGTCTGCCGCTGAGTTAAGATTGTCACGCGAAACTGATTGCAACAAACACTTGCGTGACTTTGAGAAATCAACTACGTCTTCATTGAAAAGTATGAGAGAAGATTTATGTTTTATTTTATTGATATTTGTTGTGTAGCTGAGCTGGGCGTCAGAGTGACATCTGTAAATGCAAATAAAATAACCGTGGTTTGTGTCAGAGGTTAAATAAAGTTTTAAATAATTCTGAACTTGCATGCCAATGCTGTCAGTTTCTTGCCTTTAGATGTCGCGCAACGTTTCGATGGAATGGGACGTAGCCTACCCTTGTCAATAAGGCCCCACCCACCGACAGTACGCTGAAGAAATTTGAAAACTAGGTTTAGGTCTACCGTCCGCACTAGGGATACCTTACACCAGGTTGGACACACTATGTTTATTACACAACATATCTGTTTTCCTCTGTTTTCTTCTTATCTTATGACTCTTATCATGTTTTTTGAGTGAAGATGACAACGTTATTTGGAGTATCCATTCAAGTCACAAGCTATCCGGAATGCTCTAAGCAAACCTTGTTGTGTAATAAGCAGAATGTGTCCAACCTGATTGTTGAAGAGGGTTCAGTTCACATATTTCATTACATCGTTTCGTGTCGGTTCGGTTCGGTTCGGTTCGGTTCGGTTCGGTTCGTCTATCCAAAAACACAATTTGCTCCAAACAAATTTATACTAACAAGTGGTTACGCAATCGATGACATAATCTCATGCTAATCTCGAAACTATGAGGCGAAATAAAAAATATCAACGCGGAACTAAACATATCCCCCGCCTTGAAGCACTACAGCTTCGAAAACTATACCAAAACAAAAAAATGTTCAAAACTCAATACTACTATATGAAAAAGTGTTCAATCATTCATCTTCTAGAATCAACACCAACTTGGATATAGGTCTGACGTAAGTTCCATTTTGTGTCTTCACGGTGACAACTCTGCACTTTCCATCTTGCCCAAAATGAAGGTTTTCTACGCGTCCAAGAACCCACTTCGCAGGGGGTGTGTTTTCTTCTTTGAGGATCACCAAATCATTTCTCTGTAAATTTCTTTTGGGTATCCTCCATTTCACACGCTG
>OMLO01005033.1_pt1 | contig 11077 bp, 12 predicted proteins | sample 1674811 | NCBI WGS metagenome assembly OMLO01 (sample SAMN06265003, study PRJEB25207) | coral metagenome | isolation source: Coral host | place: Mexico:La Bocana,Puerto Morelos, Mexico | collected 2008-11-13 | reverse complement strand
AACATGGGGACCCTTCCTTTTTATTTCAAAATTTAAGTTCCTATAACATAAACAATCAATAGGCAAAGTTTGACAAAGTGTAGGTTCTATTTCAGTGGAATGACCTTAAGGTTAAGTGCGGGACCTGACACTCTAGAGGTACACAAATGCACAAATGTGACTGTATAGCCAGTCCATTTGCTCTAACAGCTTGGAAACAACCAATATAGCTGCTGTTACTCGTGTACAACAAAAAGCTGTACACATCATTTCAAATCATTGACCCAACAGAAACAGGCAACAACATATTATTAATGATAACTACAAATGAGTTGACTACCTCAAATAAATCTCTTCAAAGATATCCTTAAATCTGCCATCATATTTCTTAAGGATGGTGTTCTTGGTGCTCATGTACAGTGGCCACTCCTTACTCAGTGCATACTGGAAGCAGCTATGGGCAAAATCCCTAATGGACTAAAAATAAAATTTCATTTACCCCGCTATTAAAGAGTTTCATTTCTAAACTATACCTAGCATTTCCACTGTCAGTCTCCCACACACCAAGTTAACCAGATCAATGAAGAAATAACCCAAAATCAGGCTGTATTAAGTTTTAAGTTTTATTTTTAAGACAACGGAAATAATAAAAGCCCAAAATTGCACAATACAAACAGTTAAGCAAAAATCTTTCACAGGGTTACATGTAACTGTCTTTCTTCACACCTACAATACATGTAACAGCCAACAATGGCAGAAATATGTGAATGTCACAGGAAAAACAAAACACATTTAGGCCAACTGAATCTAAAAATCAATACCTCATCAGTGTTATACATGCCCATGGTCACACCTCCAGTGCCTGTAAACTCAAAGACCTCAGTAGTGAGCTTTCCACTTCCATCAGCTGGGTTGTAGGAGATTTCAAACACTCCTGGTCCATTGACAACAAAATCTCTGGCACGGTACTGGAATAAGCAGTTTATTTTCAGCAAGCTTCATTATCAGTACACTATGTGGTACCTTTATACTCTGTCTAATGGTCTGCCTGTCTAACTATATAAAGATAGTACGAAAATTACTTTTGGGGTAGCCTGTGAAAACAGCTGTCATTCTTTGTTTCTGTTTTCCAGGCTACTTTTGGAGTGAATACCAAAGGGTGTTGTATGAAATGTCACAAAAATATAAAAATACGTTCTGTAATAACAAAATTAACTAATTACTATCATTCATTCCTTGTTCATTCCTAGATGACCCTAGATCATTCTCTTTTGTTTTGCCACATGATCTTTGACAGCTACATTTGTATCAGCAAAAAAAATTACAGTGACTGTTCACCAAACGACTGATAGATTATTGTTTTGATTCTCAACCTTCAAATCATTTTGACATTAATTTTGTCCTAATTATTCTTGCAAAACTTTGCCTAGCATGCAACTTTTCACTGGAGTAACCCAGACATTGTTAAAAATGGATATCAGAAATCAATCAATACCAACTAAGTTCACAAAAAATTTCTTTATCTCTACTGATTGGTAAAAATCATGTATTGTTCCTGGTCAATATTTATCTTGGCAAAGTGATTACTGCTATGCTACATGTACTTGATTTTAGTTTCCTTCTGGCCTACTCTGAGATTTGTTCTTGCAATTGTTTTCTCATGCAAATAATTCACATCACCAGATCACTGACCCTATTGTATACTACATGCATGCTTCATCTTAATGCCGACACTACAATGAGACTGCAGGGTCTTACACAGCTGCTCTGACATGAGCTTCTTTGTGTATTTTAAACTACATGTAAAAGTAGCAAAGAAAGATGTTACCAAGATATGGAGACTATGATAAAATGACTCAAACCATTACAAACAAATTTTGCCGAATATTTTTTTTTGTAAAAGGACAAAAATAATTTCCAATAACAATCGACACTAGTCGAGTCGTTATTGATTAATATGGGGAATTGATAACAATCAAAAATGACAACTTCTTTCTTCATCGATTTTAATTGATTGCTATTGCTAATCAACATCAATCCACCATTGGGAAAAAGATGGCAGTTGTACATGTACATTTTACCACAATACATTGAGAACCTAACACAACCTATAAGGCACAACGAAAACCAAACTTTTACAATATTTGTCGCTGTACTAAGGATATTTTGTAGCCTAGGTTTGAAGATTTTATAAATCTTCCATATGTTTTAATAAACGCTAAGGTTTTCGTGCACTAAGAATTATGGGTAAATGTACAAATGAGTATGATAAATGTCTTCACAACTTAGATTTTTTCATATAATGTAAGATGTCTCCAATGCCATTTTTTCAAAGTTTCTTGATAGTGATTATAATCTTTCATCGAAATTTAGTTCCTGTCTTTTACGCTAATCATAAGTGAAATACACACCTAGAATTTTCATAAGTTTGTTAATTTTCTCAATGTTGATATGTGGGGTTTGTTAGAAGTCTGGTGCGTTCAAAGTGATTGGCCAATTTAGCAATGATGGTGTTCGCAGTAAGACTTGTGCAATCCTCTAGCCTTTATTTCTTCTTACATGTTGGAGTTAAAAACCAAGAGTCCACAACTCACTTCAAAGGCCTTCAAAAGCTGAGAAGCTGAGAAGTGAGATGACAATAGAAAAGACAACAAGTCATTGGGGTAGGTCAAAGTTATTGTCAAAATTTCACAATTTCAGGTATAATTTGGTTATTGTTTAAATTTAAACTTTAGTAACACAACACCTCCATATGCTGCAAGGTGAGACTCACATTTTGCATATTCAAACTTAGTTGTTATGTACCGTAATAGTTTATGTCTGCTGTATATGTCACACCTCACTGAACATTTGCATAAAAGTAAAAAAAAAAATTAGAAAAAGTAATAGCTCCTTGCATAGCGAGCTTGGGCGGCCTGTGATTTCACAATCATGTTGAACACCAAGAAATTGGTACCCCACTGACATAACAGCAACATTACATGACAGTACCAAATTTCCTTTTATGAAGATCGCAGCTTCAGACCTTCCTAAATTCATGAGGATTTGATGTGATGGTGAATAATTTAATTATGTATTTTTTAAAAAAGAAATAGAACAAATCTGGACTTAGGGGCAATTTAAGAAAGCCTTCAAGGAAAGATTTGGACAAACAGGCATGTCATGTGAAACTATCATGTTCATGCAACATGACAGTGTATATGTATAACAGAGGTGGAGAAATATATTTTGTGCAGGATTTTCATGGGTTTGCTCATTTGATTCCTGGTTCACCAAAAAAGATGACAGTCAATGTATCAGTGAATTTCATTCCTTTGCATTATAAATCCTTAGGTTTAGTAATATCTTGATGTGATCTCTAAGTCTCTCCCCTTGGCTGTAGAATCATACAGAATACGCGTAAATTCGTGAATTCATTCCTTTGCATTACAGATCCTAACTGTGTGTGAGATCTTGACCTCAATCTATGAACTTTGCTACAGAACCATGCAAAATAGCCCAATTAAAAGAGATCAAAACTGTCAAAAGCACTAGATATCAAGGGATGTCTTTCTTTTCCTAAGTAATTCTTCAGAATCCAATGTACAGCAGTAACAAATTAAATCAGGCAATGTATGTCTTGCATTTACATAATTATTGCATTTCAGACTGTGTTGGGGTTAATGTGTTATTTTATATATTATGTGTTTCCTTGTTGCAACGTACCTGATCACCATGAGCATGCCTTCCAATCACAATTGGCTTCACCCATCCAGGAACCAGTCTAGGAACTTTCTGGCAGATTATTGGCTCTCGGAATACAGTACCCCCCAAAATGTTACGAATTGTGCCATTGGGACTACGCCACATCTTCTTCAAATTAAATTCTACAAATCAAGAAACAGTGGCAATGTTATGAAAAAATATTCTTGTTCACAGATCTCTTGCGAGCAAAGCTGAATGCAAAATCTAATTTGTTCCAAGCAATAACTTGTCACGAAAGTGACAAGCGAGGAAGAATGTATGTCGAAAATAAACTCCCAAAAATGGTGGAACAGAAAGAATCAGAATACTAACTTAGGGGTGTAAACTTAATACATGTAGGTTAAGCAATATTCCATTATTTTAGTATTAGCACTAGGTGTGAGTTTCCTTCCAGGTTAAGGTTAGCAATCAAGTACGTGCATTATCAGTGGTATTCTTGCTCATTGTTGAAAACTTTGCACATGGCCCTGACGGACTTGCTAGATATTGAATTTCACCGTGCTTTGAAGTTTTCCTTAACTGAACAAGGATCACCTGATTTAGAGTTAAAAACTAAACAACTAGAGGCTTTGACGGAAGTGGTGCGGAAAAAAGAGAGTTGTTTTAGCCATCCCGCTAATAGCATATGTCAAGTCTTTAACATATTAACTTCTGCCGAGTATGTCAACTTTTTGTTTTAAGATGGAAAGTATGGCTGGATTACAATAATATTATCATGATGGACTAAGCTGAGAAACAAGGACAGTTGGCAGCAATTGTCCATGCAGGAAAAATGTTCTGAAGTGGAAAAGGAGACAGGGATTGAAGTTCAAGGTGGTTTTGTGGAAAATGTGTTATGCAGACTTGTTAGTACTGTGTTTGCTCATCTGGATGTACTTGCCATGATCAGTGGTAAAAAATGTTATCTAATGTTTGATGAAAAGAGATGGTCTGGGTTGTGGCTAACAAAGCCTACTGCATTGTGGATTGGTGAGTAATTGCCATTAAGTAAATTTGTGTTATGTAAGTCGAAAGCTTTTGCTGCACCTTGTCTCTTGCTGGTCTGAAATATGTGAAGATAAAAGGGGCTAGGTAACGCAATTTTAGGCAATTTCAGCACTGACTGAACAGTCACAGAATTAATTAATTTACATATCACAATAACTGCTCAAAACTATAGAAAGACTCAAACAATACATCGGAAAGCCAAGATGGGACATGAATGGAGAGGATTAAAGTGAACTGCATTTGGGTTAACTCGCAAAAAAAGTCAGCCCAACTCTTTTGCAAGTTTATCTCAGTTTCTATCAAAATGTCAGTTTCACAGCACAGCTTTTGTTAAGAGGCTGTGATTTTGCAAATGAAAGACTCTTGCTCCGCCAATGTGACATTTAGAACCCATAATTGACAAAATCAAACAAAACTACCTAACATACTAAATGGTTTGAGCCCAGGAGTATCAGTAGTGCATATAGTATGATCGTCCAGGCGAGGGCAGTTCTGAAAAGAACTGTTGTTGGAGGCTGATATTTCCACAACATTTTGCTAACAATCAGACAAACCACTACATTGACTAGCCCAGGGCTTAGTCTACAGTGCAAACTATTGAGTGACTCTGGAAAGCTGGTATACAAAATTTGGAACAAATGCCTCAAATGCCTTAACAGATGTCAATCACTACTTACTGTATGCCTTACAAACAACTTAACCTTGACACAAACAAAACCGACTTCTAACAGACCAACTTAATTTGACTAACAATACACAGACCTCCAACCAACTGCCATAGAAGAAATGAACCGACCTATGACTGATGACAAACTGAACACGAGTCTTTCAGCCAATACTATCATGGCTACCATGGTCCAGACTTGTAACATCATCGCCTAAGAAACACTATTCACTTCACTACTTCTGCTCAGATTGTCAAAATGTCAGCCCAATGATCACACTGTATGCAAAATTACGTCAATTAACACGACCTAGTCCCTTGAAAGCAGTTGTTTATTTCATTGTATTGAATTAACAGTTGTATTTTTTCCTCTGACTGTTTTTAAAATGGCACATTTTTTGGAGTTAAGTTAAATATTAACTGAGAACTTAACAATGTCAAATTCCCTCTATTTGATGTGCCTGCAGGGAATCATGGCAGTTGCATTCATCACCTTGGACCAGGCTTCATGTGGTAAGCTTGAGACTGCTTCACAAGATACATAAACCCTTAAATGTGAGTAGGTTTTGTGTGCGACAAGTTGGGAGTTGGATGAACGAGCAGCAAAGTCAAAATTTGATGCTCAAAGTAGACCCACTTGCTACTATTTGCAAGAACAATTTGAATAGGAGAGGTGAGAAACTCAAAACAGCCAATTTGAGAGTTCTTGTATCGAATATTTCATCCCTGCCTTCAGTTAAAGCAGCAATATACGAGATACAGGTTCTTTTTTTCTTGTATTTCGCTGCCTTTAGAACACAGCACTAGATATTCATTTTGTTTTGCAGTGGACTTCAGGTGGACAGTTGTGTTGAAAGAAAATGTGAAGGTGTATAATAAAGAACCATCAAAATAACCTCTTGTTTAGTTATTACAAACTTGGATGTCAGTCATTTGAGCTTAATTTATTTTTGCATTGCTTCAATTTGAAAGATATCCATTACCTGAACAAGCATTTCGCTTGAAGAAGGCCTTATTGTTTGCCCTGCAACTTACTGATCTGACCAAATGTCCCAAATGTATGTTGTTTATGCTTCGAGATCGGATAATTTAAAACAATGAGCAAAGCCATGCATACCAGGCCGAACAAGAACTGTACAGCTCATAGAAAATATGGGGTTATATCCACAATAAACTGTTTAGAATAATAAAATGAAGCCTTAGATCCTACTGGACCATAGCTGCCGGAGCTTATCCCCGGTTTCTGTAGCATAAAGCGGCTAGGAATATTTTTGCTCCCCCTGGACAGGATGCTAGTCCATCGCAGGTCATTCCCCCGCAATTTGTTAGGTTTTCCCCAACAATTTGCTGTACCCATTTATACTCCTGGATGGAGAGAGGCACTGTGAGAGTTAAGTGTCTTGCCCAAGAACACAACACAGTGTCCCTGGCCAGGGCTTGAACCCGAACCGCTTGCTCCAGGTACGAGCACACTAAGAATAATAGAAAACAATATATTGATACTAGAGATCGATTACGAGACACATAAGAAAATAGCATTTGGAAAAATACCATGTTGTGTTGTTTTTCAAGAGATTTTAAAGATGTTCATCCCAAGGAATTTGCTGGCTTTACGGTAATTGTTTGGTTAATACATGTACAACTCTCTGAATACGTTGACATGACCTTTTAATGTGGGAAATTATTCAATTTTTCTCAGTATGTTGCTCTTATCAAGCCAAGATTTCACAGGTCAACAGGAGTTTTTTATATGTGAGAAATTCCCTTCACTCTTGGATTTACTTGCCTTTTTTCCTGATATTTTAAGATTGTGTGACAATTTTGTTTTTCACTTCCAGGCACACCATCAAGTCAAAAATGAATAAAATTAGGTACGACTATAAATGTATAAGAAAATTCCCAAGAACCCAAAAAAAAGAAAATGTCACGATGCTGTAATGGTATTCACACACAGTCACAAAAATTAATAGAGTTTGGTGCAAATGGAGTCGTCCCGAGTATTTAGCTCAGGGTTCAATTCCCTAATGAACAACGTCTCAAAAAACTTTGATCTACATTTTTTCAAAACAGAGAATTGTTTTTCATCCAAATCAGCCTTTGATAGGCCACGTTCCTCCAGATGCTTCCCTATTGCAGAGTATATGATTGTGTTCTTTGATGCATTGGTGTAAATGTCTGGTGGTGTACCCGACATAATCTGAGTGGCACAGATTACATTCAAATTTGTAAATCACACATTGATTTTTTTTACCATAGGAGGTTTCTTTTCTTTTGGGGCAAGAACCTAGCCAATCTTCTTGCTCTGAAAAACAGGTTTTATTTGAACATCAATTTTGGCACTCAAATTTTGCAATTGCCTCTTCAAATCAGGACAATTTTTTTTTCTTTTTGCTCTATGGTAGTCGCAAATTGTAACGCAAGTTGGCTGATTGCTGATCTTTAAAAGGGAGTGGGACCATGATGGCAGGGCTACCTTTCATTGCATTTCCAGCTGCATTGATGTTGTCCTTACTGTTGATCAATGCATTGATTTTATCAGGTAGTCAGGCAGGGCTTGAAATTGCGACCGATACAAGCGCATTTGCGACTAAACTTTTCACGTTTGCGGCTAATTTCTCGATCGGTCGCAAATTAGCCACCAGTTTGTGGTTAGTCAGTCAGCCACTTACTAGCAATGAGCAACTATTTAACTTCGAAGTTAATAAATGAATATCATATTGAAGAGTCTTGTGTCTTATTTGTAACTGAAAATTTGAATATTTATCAAGAAAATCCTGTTAAATTTACCTTGATTGTGAATAGCACCATCGGCAATTTCAATTTATGCCATTATAGACCTTACTTAACCTTTTCCTAGTGTATGACGGGCACACTTCTTGTTGGAGAGGCCACTGGTTTAAAATGCCCACGCGGGGACGTGACATACATGACATACGATGTGACATGATAAATTATTCCTGGACCTATTCCATCCTTGATTTCCTGTTTGCAATGTAAGTTAATGTTCAGGATTTGGATAATTTTAAGATTCTCATTGTTAATGACGGATTAGAAGAAGCAAGGAGAATATTAGCAGATAACTTAAATGAATTCAGGAAAGAAGTTAAAACTCCAAGCGCCCTGAAAGACCTTCCTCGTGATGACTTTGCCACGTGTTTGGTCCCAGAGGATATTAACCAAGCCAAAGGTCAATGTTTGTTTACTCTTAAAACCACGCCAAATGGAGATTGCTTGTTCAATGCAGCATCAATTCTTCTTTGTGGGAACGAATCGGTTACGATGTTATTGCGCCTTTTAGTTGCTGGAGAATTATTTTTCGATGCTCCATTTTACGCCGACCATGATGTCTTTATTGAGACAACAAAAACCAGCACAGATCTGACCTTTGACATGCTATTTTCTATTGCTCTAACTAAAGCGGGTGAAGAAAAGTTTGCCGAAACACATGAAAAGTCTTAGGCAGTCAAGGCTAAAGCTCTCGTTGCCTGTACCAGGGGAAAATGGTCCTCATTCATGCACGTCTTGGGACTCGCCTCCGTAGTTTCGAAGCCATTACGTTCAATTTATCCTGATGTCATCTTCCGTTTCCGGAGCCTCATCCACAGCGGTGTTAGTCCGAGAACATCTCCCTCATTAGACCAGCCTTGTGGGAATGTAGAACCACTTAATATTCTCTGGTCAAGAAATGGTAATTTTGATCATCGTCCTGGCGTATGGTTTGAACCGAATCATTTCATTCCTGTTATCAGTGAAGAAGAAGTTGTCCAATGGCCTGTCAAACGAGCAAACACGGTTGGTACTGGTTGTAAAACAAAACAACAGGGGACACTTTTATCCTTTATGACCACAAAGCCTGAGGCTAGTGCAGATAATACTGACCCTACAAAAAGTCCATCTGTTACGAGTCAGAAGCGAAATGTCCAAAAACTCAACAGCGTCGATAGTCCACAAGGTTCAGTACAAGTGGAAAGATGAGTTTCCATGTCTTACTGTTTGAGAAGAAGACCAAGCCTTATTATGCAGTCTCTGTTGCAACGCCCCAGAAGTAGCAGGCAATAGCCAGTTCTTGACAGGCCGTGCTTCCACCAAGAAAGAAACCATGCAGAAGCATGCAGCAAGTAATGGCCATATGTGCCCAGGCAGCTGTTCTTGCTAAACAAAAGCCAATCCATGAGACAGCAATAGCCCAGAGTTTAGCTAAAGGTAAGAAGGATCAGGAAGAGAAAGATCAGAGAGACGTGGCAGTGAAGATGACAACAGTTTTCTACCTTGCGAAAGAAGAACTCCCCTTTAGCAAGTTCCAGGGTCTTATCGAGCTACAGAAAAAGAATAGCCCGGAGGTAACATCCATTTATACAAACAACAAAACTTGTGGTGAGATGGTGTCTGTCCTGAAAGCTGTTTAAAGAAGAAACAGTTCGAGAAATAAACCAGAACAACTACATCAGCGTCATGGCGGATGGAGCCACAGATGCAGGGGGCCTCGAAAACGAAACTGTTTTCTGTTGCTATGTGCAGGATGGTCGTCCCGTTAACTGGTTGATCGGCCACAAAGCTGTTGAACATGTACATGCAGAAGGTAGATATTAAAATAAAATTAGGGGCATTCAATGAGTAATGTGGAGGTAAAGTATTCATGAAGCATCCTAAGCAATAATAAAGATTTGTTAAATCTTTGGTTTAATGAAGTTTCAAGACGACAAATTTGTGTAATCTCGTCAAGTGGTGTTAGTGAACTTCTATGTCTTACACGAGAACACAGTGATGAATTTGTGGTTATATATGTTACCGAGAGCTTTTTCCTCAAATTAGCGTATTAATTTATTTTCAAGGCTCATGTTCTGCTATGAAAATTGTGACCTTTCACGCGAAAACGTACACTAACGGTTTTCCGTTAAACGGCTGAAACGAACAGCTATCGAACGGTCTACGAACGGTTTACCAAGCTGTTCGAAACGGTTTCATCGAACGGCTAAATGGGTTATTAAATATTCCGAACGGGCAAGCTAACCGTTCGAACGGTTCATGAAATTTCTCGAACAGTTTTCCAAAACGTTCAAACGGTTTATGAAATTTGCGGAACGGTTTGCCAAAAAGTTCGAACGATTTATGAAATTTACCGAACGGTTTATCAAAACGTTCGAACGGTTTATGAAATTTACGGAACAGTTTGCCAAAACGTTTGAACGGTTTATGAAATTTACGGAACGGTTTATCAAAACGTTCGAACGGTTTATGAAATTTATGGAACGGTTTGCCAAAACGTTCGAACGGTTTATGAAAATTACCGAACGGTTTGTCAAAACGTTCGAATGGATTATGAAATTTCCGATTGAAATCATTTATTCAAGGGAGCTTTCAGTTGTTCATGGCTATCTGTTTGGAATATTGACCAAGCCGTTCGAATTTGTTATTTACACTTGTCGTTCGAACGGTATGATGAACCGTTTGATAAAATTCATAAACCCTTCGAACATTTTGTAGAACCGAAGTGGCTATGTATTCTGTAGTTGCTCCACATGTAGTTTTATTCCAGCAACTTGATTTTGTTTTAAGCAACCACACAATCAAAGAAGTATTCAGTTTTTGGAGTGTAATTGTTTTCCAGCGTCGCACTGTCGCAAGCGTGTTTGCATAATCAATTGTAAAGGGAAGGGAATTAATATCAATAGACAAACTGTCACAGGCTCGCGTCCTTTAAAG
>OMLO01005032.1_pt1 | contig 11080 bp, 3 predicted proteins | sample 1674811 | NCBI WGS metagenome assembly OMLO01 (sample SAMN06265003, study PRJEB25207) | coral metagenome | isolation source: Coral host | place: Mexico:La Bocana,Puerto Morelos, Mexico | collected 2008-11-13 | reverse complement strand
TGATGTGAATATCCCCTCAATTATTATAAGCTTAGTTTTTTTTTACCTAAAAATCCTCCTCAAAAATCTCCACTACTCAACATCATAGCTTCATTGGGCAAAGAAACTCCAGTAGTCTCTCGGAACCACCTCGAAATGTCCCCCTCCACCCACTGGATTCTCCAACCTCTTCATCGTCTGAAGACTTGGATTCAGAATCTTCGGATTCAGAGCCTCAAATTCGAGGGAAACTACCCGCAAGGATGGTGGTGTGCAGGTATCATGAACTGGATGTACCCACAAGATCTGTCAGACTTGCGAAAGATTATTGAAGATGTAGGTAGTCTATGTGCAAATCAATCTGGATATGTCATATGTGTTTATCAAATAAGTGATAATGCATCTTTGAATACGATACTTTTGTCTATCTGTGTAACATGTGAAAATCTTCAGTTGGTTAAGGATTCTTTCACCTGCCGCCTGTTTTTTTTTTGGAACCCCAAAGAGGCCCAACAACCTAAAAAATGCAGGTACCTGAACCCTGGTGAATGAAAAATAATGTCATCTTGGAAAGGGAAGATGACCTTCTGGGTCACCACCTTTTGGATAGGCTTCAAACGCGGATTTCCTTCATAAATAGGATCGGATCAAGTAATCCCAAAGAACTGGTGCGGATTCCGGATTTCTGAACCAAGAAGAGGATATGACCATCAAGCACTAACCGTTAGATCAATTAGAAGTGAATCGAATCAATCTCGCTTTCACAATCTTGGAAGAAGGAGAAAAAAACACTCCTTTTGTCACCTCTCTGACAAATTCAACTCAACCAAAAAACGCTCAAGTCCAACCAAAAACCAACCCCCAAACCCCAGCAAAAAATGTGGTGAAAACATCATCTGCCATCTGCCTCCATCCCCCCATCCCCCGCTTTCTCCATCCTTAAGGCCCATCATCATCTTGGATTTCCGACTCTTACAGATGGCTTTTCAAAAAACTTAAAAAAAATAGTCTCCAAAAAATGGTGTGTTTTTTTCATGGTGATTTACCATGATACTAAAAATCTAAACAAAAATTCACCTTAAAATACCTTAAACAGAAATCCAAGTATCCAAGTCATGCCCAACTTTTCATCATCGCCGAGTCACGCCCGCGCTTGGGTGCCGCCTTCCGTTCGGCGGATCGCTCCTTACGGCGTTCCTTGCTACGGCCACGGCTGCGGCCACGCTCCTGGAGAGGGAGGACAAGTCCTTGGGGTCACGTGAAAAAATCGGAGGGGGCGCCATGAAACCCTTGGCTTTTTTGGTGAATTGGGGCATTGATTCTTTTGGGTATCTAGTTTCTAGTATATACCTATTTATGGAAAATGAATATAGATTATGAATTGGCCCAGAACAGTTGAGGGTGAACCACACCCGATTGTATGAATGGAAGTCCCTGACTATCCACTGATGATGTTGTTGGGATCCCTGATCACCAATAGATTTGGGGTCGTCCACGACCTAGCAACCAGGTATGTTCAAAGGCTCCTATCTATAGATCCACGCCCCGCGGACTAACCTTTTTGCAAGCACTTGAACCCCTGAGCTTCGAGAGTCGATAGACAAAGGTGATACGTGAACACCTGAATGTGGCAAGATATCGGAATCACACTCGTCAAAAATTATTTTAAGCTTCTCTTTTGGAAGATCGACCAGGTGATTCATTCCCGTTATGCCTTCTTCTAGTGTTGTGACCCCGTTTTCAACTCCTGGTGTATTCTGGAGTTGTTCTTGCCATCGCTTCTTTGACCTATGATCTGCTCGTTGCTTCAAAATCTCGTCGGCATCGTGTATACGACATCGACCGTGACGAAGAAACTGCCTTAATGTCGAACAATCCATGATCTTCGTGAGAGCGTCTGCGAGTTGTGCAGCACTGTGTACCCATTTGACTTTAATGCCTTCTTTCAAACGATCTTTGATGATGAGGGCTTCAATCGCCGTACGATATTCTTGGCATTGAGGAACTATGGTCTTTTCCATGAGATCAAACAAACTCTTACAATCGACAATGGCATACGCTAATGGGCCGTTAGCTAGACATGAAGTTGGATTCTTCCACTCTTCCGAAGGTCGACATAACCAGCTCCACTGCAAACGGATCCAGCTCAAAACGTCCAACGCCCCGCTGAGAGCGTAAGCTTCTGACGCCAGTGTACTACCGACCACCCTTGCGATTTTCTTGGAATACCAAAACAAAGGACTGACATCGCTAGCTTCTCCAGATTCAATGCATTGTGATCCTGCTAGAATCAAACACCCCTTTTGTGATTGAGCATTGGAACGTGTTGCAAAGGAAGCATCGGAAAAGGACAGAAATCTTACATCTGAAATGGGAATGGATTTGATGACGATTTTGGTATCCTTATGGGCCTTAGCATCCATCAACAGCTTATTGGCATCTAAGATATCTTTGATCTGTGCTTGATTCAATTTTGCTTGGATGAAACTAAGTCGGGCTGATATATCAGGTCGTGTGTTAGTGGCGGCATACTGAGGGCTACCTACCAACGCTCGAAGAGATTGTTTCTCTCCATCATCGGCAAGTTCTTGTGGTGATTGTCTTCTCTCTTTGATGAGATTCACTGGTTGGATATCTTCAATGTATTTTTCCTGATCTAACTCAATTGAGAAATCGGGTTGTTGGCTGATTTGGATTCCGGTGAAAACGAACTTCTGTTGCTTCTCACTCCCAAAAGGAAACTTGGCTTCGAGGGCTTTGAGTGCTTGTTGGAATTGTTGGTCCCCTGCTGCCAGTCCGTCGTCCACATGTACTCCTATCAGTCCATGAATTCCTAACTTATGATCACTACGGCTTCTTGGTAAAACGAAAAGGCATGGATCCAGTGGAGACATGACGAAACCTAATGCTAACAGAGTGCTCTTTAATTCTTCGTACCAAAGGAGAGGGGCATTGACCAAACCGTATGCACTTTTGAGAAGTTCACAACATTCCCAAGGTTTCAATCCCATTTGAAGTCTCATCTCCGGAGGAGGCTCCATCCCGAGTACTCTGCCGTCTGTTCGGCTACCCCTCAAGAATGCCATCTGGATATCAAAAGATTGAATGAGATGTCTGGATGATGCGGCGTGTTGAAGGATAAGCATTCGGGTATCCCTACCGACAGTGGGACTATCACGGGCTAGACTTTCTAGCTGAGGATCTTCAAACCCAAGGATTACCAATCTAGCTTTGGGTTTATACTTTTCCTGACTCCCTACAGCTGATGGTGTCTTGAGGTCTGGGTTGGGATCTAATGGCTTCCAAGTCAATACCCATCGAGATCTTAACACTTGTTCTTCGGGGATCTGTTCTCTGGCTATTCTTCTCACTGTTTGGGTAGATAACCAGGATGCAACTTCCTTATTCTTGGCCTGAAGAAACTGTTCAACTTCCCCTGGGGATAGATCCTTCTCTTTCACTTCGGATCTCTGTTTCTTAGCGCTGGAAGCTAGAAAACTAACTTGATCCTTCTCTGACAGCTCTAAACACCTATTCAGTTGATCACAGTCAAGATCTATGCTAATTTCCCAGCCTTTATGTGATGGTTCTTCAGTGGCAGTATGATAGACAACTTCTTTGGCTCTATCACGATATTCAGGCTTGATCATGAAACATGTCTCTCCACTCCAGTGCATGGGAAGAACAGCGTGTGCATCTACTGTTTCAAACCATTTATCTTGGAAGTTCCATTCTTGGTGGTTGTGGAATTTACCCCGAGTTATCCTACTTGATTCCAACCATTCAGGGGGAATTGGGCTTTCGGCAACATTTGTTGGACAGAACAACCTGTATCGAGGTTCTCGGTGAACTCTGATTAGTTGGTTTCGATTCCACTTCCAGTGGTCCCATTGTGAATGTATTTCATCATTTCCCCATGTCATCAGACCTTCTTCGGCATCCTCGGGGAGAGGTATGTTCTCAGGCTGTGCACTCATTGGGGGATGGACAGCATTCTCATCTGCTGTATCACTAACGCCTTCTGGTTCGGAGTCTGGCTGATCGGGATTAGCCGTTCCTTGTGATGTTCCGGGATTATTCATTCCTGAAACTGGTATGTCGTGCGCTACTTCGGGAGTAGTCGTTGGAATGTTCTGTTGATGCAAGTCGGTGTATTGGAATACCCCGGTGCCTAGGTTGGGAGGTAATGTCAATGGCGCTTGCTGGGGTATCGTCAAACTCTCCTGGTATTCACGCTCTGACAAATATCGGATGTTTTCTGGAGAACATCGATACAAACGACTAAGGTGGGTCACCCAGATTACGTTCTGATCTTCACTTAACACAACTTTGGCAGGTCCTATCCACTGTCCTGGATTATTAACCCTGTTTCGCCAAAACATGACCCATTGTCCCGGTTGGAACGAACCCCGTGATGGCCTACTTCGTCTTAAAGTGGCTCGACGAATCTTCTGGCAATTGTCAGCTTGAACAAACGCTCGCTTGGCGGCTTCTCGACGAGCGAGTCTCTGTAGGAACTCTTGACTCTCAGAATCGGTTCCTTCTTCTTGACATCCAGGGATCCAGTGAGACGATCCTTTATCTTCATCGCTATTGCTTCCTATTTGATGTCGTGACTTACCAAGTACGAGGATCTCAGGCGTGTATCCCTTGTATCGGGCCAGGCTGTTTTTGCTTTGGGTGCATTGGATCAAAGCCTCTTGCAACGTACCATGATCAGTAATGGGATGTTCAACCTGGTATTTATCCAACATGGTCTGCAAAATGGCCCCGTGTCTTTCACACCGTCCTAATTGCCAGTGAGCATCCTTTGGCACAACTATGCTACGAATGTCATGGGATTGAAGGAACCGTCCAAACTCGTCACTGCAGAATTCGCCTGCTGAATCTGTCATGATGGCTCTGGGTGGACCTGCCCACAATATCCAGTGGTTTTGAAGTTGTTCCATGATGGTGGCAGTAGTGCGGTCTGGAGTTACGAAAGCAATATGGAAATTGGTTCCTACATCCAACACGTGAACAAAGTGAAACTTGGTTCCGCTTTGGTTGGTCCAATCTACACCGTCAATCAGGATTAGATCGTTGAATTCCTTGGGATCATCTAGATGGCTCGGTCGGGCCAGCTTGGGTCTCTGTTGTTCATGACATATGGGACAAACCATGTCTTGGATTCCGTCTATGCATTGTTTATCCCACCCCTGGTCCTTTAGGGCTCGACTGAGAACTTTAGCATCGGGGTGTCCTAGGTTCTTATGTATCTTCATGAGTTCACTCTGTACATTTCCTGGCAATTGACGAAATCGGGGACCATGATTCTTAAATGGACTGCTTTCCGGGGTCTCTTTCGAAGGTTCTTCCTCAGTTTTATCATCGATATTATCTTCCGTCTTCCTATCATCAAACGACTTGTGTTTCTTGGCACTGGGTTCATCATCGTGGTCACGTCTCGGCAACTGAGCGGACGCAGGTTCTTTGGGAAGGACGGCTTGACGACTGGCAAACACAGTAATCAATAACCTGGAAGGAGAACACTTTCGAATCAACTGTTTTCGGCTTAGGCAAGGCCACTCTTCCCAAGGTTCTAGGAAGTATCCATCTTCATTTCTATGGCAACCAATGGTCATTCGATGTGCCCCGTTATGCCTATTCACTACATTGGGGGGAAGTCTTAAACGATCAGCACCCTTACACAATTCGATGGCTATGATCTGAAATTCAGGCCATAAATTTTGACATCGTCCCATTATGTCCCCTTCGGTGATCACACGTTTACCAACCCTTGGTGCAAGGCATTTGGCAATGGCTATGATGTTTTGGATGGCCTGTTGTTTCTCTAAATCTCTATACACTTGTGTGGGTGGTTGTTTCTCTTCTAAACGTCTTCTCTTGGGTTCCGTTTCTTCCCCTTCGCCTGCAGCACAAGCAATCTCCGATCGCATGTACTGGGACTCTCTGGCTTGGACACTGCAGCTGATAGCACGGCAGAGTTTCTGGGCAAACTTCCTCGTATAGAGTTCCGTGTATTGGCTAACTAGAGACCGGCCTCCTTGTTTATTACGATATGATCCTTCAACTCTATCATGCTCATGAGATCGATCACAACGAAGTTTCTCTAACATTCGATGCATGATGGGAGAGGTGGTCAACACTTGAGTTCCCTTTTGGAGAAGTTTTTGGGTTTCAGGATGACGAAGTTGCCCAGCAACGCACATATCACAATGGGCTAGCAGTGTGGTATCGATCACGCGCTGCATCTCTTCCTGATGCACTAGTTGTGAGCCTCTGGGCTGTTCCAGATGGGCATGGCAATCATGGCTCCGCCATTGTTGGAATTGGAACAAAGCATCACACAGCAACAAGTGAACACGTTCTTCTTCTCTGGCTTGGATGACCTTTAGGGCGGTTGCCCGTGATCTTAGCATGTTAAACACGTTCCACTTACACCATGCTTTGCACTTGGGAGACAGCCAAATATGCTGAGGCAAACTAGTCAGCAGTACTCGGAACAAACTGCGGCGACCCTCAATGGTGGAAAGGTCACCCTGGCGTAGTCCAAAGCGTGTGGCGATCATTCCTTCACGAACACTCTGTTCCGTCAGGCTACTTTCACTGCTACAATAAACTTCGAGTAAATGTGATTTGCTTTGGGCTAATTTGGAAATATCGATACCTGATTCCTTTATGAATTTCCAAAGTTCTTGTGCAACCCAGTTGTCTTCAAAGGGAATCCTATTCTCATGGGGATCAACAAAATGATGAATTTCTTCCCATCTGTGGTCATCATGTGATGGAATGACCTCCGGACCCGTCGATGATTCTGATGTCATCAATGGGTGTTCGGGGTTCCGCTCTTGCTGAGATGGTCCAGCACCTGTTGCATCACGTGTTCCATCTGCTGCAAACGATCGCGAACTTGATTCATTTCTTCGGCACGTTGGAGTTCCCGTTCCAGAGTGTGAACTTGTTCCCATGCCTCGGTCTCCTCCTCCTCGAAGTCCGCATCGGATGGAATCTCTGACTCCTCCGGTAGATCTGCTTGATGACCTGAGCTCTTCGATGTTGTTGGCCCCATGGTCGGCTTGGCTCTGGTCTTGCTCTGAGCATTCAAAGTCGACTTGGCTTGGGGCTGTTGTCCCTCCATCTGCTCATGGAGCTGAATGAACCTCAATAGACGAAGGTGGGTTGGACGACGACTGCTCTGGTAGGTCTCCGTGAACCACTGCACGTAGCGCCGATCCAGAACCACCTTGGAAAAGGGCTGTCCCCTTTTGGCTGTGCCGAAATCCATCTTGTAGTCCTTCAGTTGGGCATATGTCATGTGAGGGATGGCTGCTGTCTCCTGTTCTGTCTGATCGTTGATCGACAGTCGACGAAATCGGGATGCCAGGTCGGTGAAGTCCATGTTCTTGGATTGGGACATCGAGTGGTGAGGTCACAGTAAGATTATCGGAACAGGTTTTGAGCCGAACACTATCTCCACTGTGGCTTTCTCCAACGATCATGCTAGCACATGGATTTGATGAGACCTTAGCATTGATGTCTATCATGGATGCTGCGTGACTTGAATCTTTGTTGGTCAAAATGGTTGGATCATGCGAAAAACTTTGCGATGACTTATCCTCGTCCATGCACTGACACACTAACGGCTGCTGGTTTTCTGCGTTCTCGGACTGATCAATTTGAGACAAAAGAGATTCAAGATCGAGTAGATATAGCTTACGATCCGTCAGCGTGATGGGCACAGTGCACTGGAGCTTCCTAAAGAAAATTTGGTTACGTCCGGTATCGATAACTGCCTCGAGAGCACGAAATACACTGTTGGCTATCAGGAATGGTGTGTTGGAGGGTACAATGACAATCTTTAGCCACCATTCTTTCAATGGGATGTACACTGCTCTTCGACCTTGCACTGTGCTGTCGTTGCCAAAACGAAAGTTGACTGAACATGGTGCTTCTTTCATTCTTTTCAAAACAGTCTTGGGGAGATGGCTGCAGAGTTCACGAAACTGATTTTCACCAATCACCGAAAGTGAAGCACCTAAGTCAACAATACCGCACATGCCCTGCGACACAAAATGGGCACTTTCGACCTTTACAGTCGAGGATGTTAACGAAACATCGGACTGGCTCAGGGGTTCGATCGGATCAGTGGGCTTGCTCCGATTCTGCATCACTGTGGTCCTATCAAACAACCGTCGTAGACAACCCCGGTGAATGTCTCGGTTATGGGACCCTTTATTAACACCTAAGTATTCCCCTTTAGGTTTACCCCTTTGGTGATGCCATGTCGTGCTATGTTGTTTGGAAAACCCGGCCTGCAACACAAATGCAACGGCTTCTTCTGGTGGATGTTGATCTTCAATGACGTCCCATGTTGTCATAGTTGGTGTTTCCAAAGCAACAACACCGGCAAAGGCTGAACCTGATGGACCATCACTCTTGGAACGGTTGGGGCACTCTGCCTTCCAGTGTCCCTGCTGCCCGCAGGCTTTGCAGAAACTGTTGGCTATGCGCCATTCCAGTGAACGACGTCCATTCTTTCCTGGTGATTTGCCTTTGCTACGACCCTTTGACTTGCCACCTTTCGAACCACCCCAGAAACCGCGATGTTTTGCTTTGTCACTCAACCGTTTCCTCGCGTCTAGGTATGTGTTCAGGCAGCTTGCTACCTCAGGGTCGTTCTGGAGTGTCTCCAGAATCTGGTCCTCGAACTGGGCGACGACCACTGCATCGGAGTCACCTTCTGAGTAGAGCACTTCAAGGGCGTAGTCTTCCATGGCTGTTGATGAGAATAGTCCAATCTCATCACCTTCATCCGTCATTTCAGGAAATTCTTCCGTCATATTGACATCGTAGGTCTTGTTGCGATGCCCCGACTTGGTTCCCGTCTGAACCTCATGGAAAAACTTCGATCCCAGGAGCTTGAGCGCTGCAATGACCCGGTCGTAGGACAGGTCACCTCCGGCGTCAATGATCACACGTTTCTTCTCTTCAGCTGATAAACCACTGTTTCGAAGCAACACGTAGGCTCGAACATCTGCTATGGAGACTCCTTGTGACATCAAGTCTTCGAACTGCACTTCATGTCGAGCTACATATGACTCATGGGATTCATCTGGCTTCTGTGAAGTCGTGTAGATGGCACGTTCAAAACGCTCAAAACGATTCTCCAAGGTGGTCTTTCCAAAAGTGCCACCTAGAGTTTTCACCAGCAACTGAACTCCATCTACACTATTCACCTTCAGCTTGGTGGGATCCAATCTAACCACCTTCTGAAAAGCACTGCCTTCACAGGCTAAGGCTGCACGGGGAGCCAAAAGGCTCAGGTGCTCACTTGGCCAAATTCCTGAAAGGAAAGTCATTCTTCTAGAGTAATCATTGATGTCTGTTTCTCCAGGTTTAAATGACGGTATCAAATGCCACGGCAAAAACGATCCACCAGTCTGCGGCGGCGTCTGACCCGACGCTGATCCAGAGGGAGTCCCTGTGGTCTCCATGATCACTCACTTGCACCAGAATGGAAAAGGAAATATCTGTTCACTCGAAAAGTTCTATGGCCAGTTCAGAGCGATGACCACCTAAAGTCTCCAACGAAGTACCCCGACCGCGTCAGCTTTGGTTCGTTCCGTCCGGCCCTCTTTTCGTTTCCGTTTCCCTCCAGTGGTGAGTACGCGAGCTCCGCTACCAATATGAATTGGCCCAGAACAGTTGAGGGTGAACCACACCCGATTGTATGAATGGAAGTCCCTGACTATCCACTGATGATGTTGTTGGGATCCCTGATCACCAATAGATTTGGGTCGTCCACGACCTAGCAACCAGGTATGTTCTATGGCTCCTATCTATAAATCCACGCCCCGCGGACTAACCTTTTTGCAAGCACTTGAACCCCTGAGCTTCGAGAGTCGGTAGACAAAGGTGATACGTGAACACCTGAATGTGGCAAGATATCGGAATCACAGTATGCACATATTCATTTAGACATGTATATATATATATATATGTGTGTGTGTGTAAATATCTATTCATATATACCCTAAACAGCTAACCAGGAGCCCGTTTTTTGTTCATGGCCCTCATTTTTGGGAGCACCTGAAGGTCATGCAAAAGCTGCAAGGCCCATTGCCATTCACCTGAAAGCACCCGTGGGGATTTCACGGGTCCAACTCACCAAGTTGAATGTGACTTAAAATGCCTCGGGGTTTTACCCGGATCCTCCCAGAAATCATGGTTTTTCGTGGAAAATGGGTGTATCTGCAATATGATCGTTTCCTTGAAATTTAGGGTGATTTTCCACTAAACCATGATAATGGGAGATAGGGTATCACTTGAAATTGTTTTACCTTTCAATTGAATAAATGTTTATGAACATGATGTTTGTTTTAAATGATCTTTGTGTTCAATATCTATGAAATGTAAACACAAACTAGGATGGGAAATGTTTTGTTTAGTAACAAATTCATCACCCTTCCAACTTTTAGTGATTTTTTTGGGGGTGGTGGTTGTGGGAGTTGAAAACTTTTGCCCGATAAACAAAGGAACTTCTGCAACATGGTTTTTTGGGGTCGACGATTTTTGATTTAAAAAAAACGTTCAAAACCGTGTTGTTGCAGAGATGTGTGTTGATTATAACTAGTTATTTTTTGTGTGCAAAATATCTGAACAAAGATGGATAAACGACAACACACACAAATAAGAGCACACGAGAAGAAGGGAAAATTTTTCCAAGATGCAATTATGTAAGGAATCAAACATCACCCCAAAAAACACACATCTGGGACAAAACAAATACTCTATAGGATCCATGTATGGTATATTTACCTACATTTGGTCAATCGCTGTATGGGAATTTGCCCATTTTATCCCAGGCAGTTTTACCTTTGGAAAATATACCAATACGACATGTAGGTAAGTATACCCTAAGAAGTGGTGTATTTTTTTCCGCGCCTGCCCTTTCGCAGGCTCCAATAGCTGAAGTACTCAGATCTTGTCGGTAGATCAGTCTTGCAGACCTGAGGGTCCGCAGGGTCCGCATGGGATTGGGTATACCTGCATCTTCTAGATATATATATGTAAATTTTCTGCCTTTTGGTAGGTTTTT
>OMLO01005030.1_pt1 | contig 11081 bp, 3 predicted proteins | sample 1674811 | NCBI WGS metagenome assembly OMLO01 (sample SAMN06265003, study PRJEB25207) | coral metagenome | isolation source: Coral host | place: Mexico:La Bocana,Puerto Morelos, Mexico | collected 2008-11-13 | reverse complement strand
AGTTCACTTGGCAAGTTTTTTACTAAGTGTTTTGTATCATAGTACATATTAGTAACATATTTGTTACATGTGTATAACGCATTGTTTGAAATAACTCAGTGTTAAGTTCCATTTGAATTGCTAGGTAACTACCCATTTGTGTTGTAAGATTGTATGTACTACAGCATTACTTGCTACCATTTTAACTCAAGGACACGTTTAACACGTTATTGTTCATGGCGAATATTGGTTTTGCAAAAATGGAACCCATGCATGGTTCCAGGGTGAAAAGAGCTCAGAGCAAATGTTTTAAGAACTATGAGAAGCTACTTCTTTTTTTGTAGTGCTACAGGGTTGTGTTAAAAGTTTGGGAAAGTTGTATGCATGTGAAAAAAAACTAGCATTTGAAATGGAAATTAATGAGAAGGAATACCAATTTAGCAATAAAGACTAGCATACAGAGTGTTAAGTTTTGCATCTTTTACATAATTTTCACATTTTATACAAAGAAACATTTTGCATTACAGGTGTTCTTTCTAGATTGCAGTTGATATTTTTCTACATGTGTCTGGTAGTGTCCATTTGATTTGCAGTCCTGGTTCAAAAGCCACTTTGCTGATATGCTAACCTGAAACATTTTCAAGTTCAATTGATTTATTTGGGCAGCATACTTGTCAAACTTGATTCAAATGCATTTCTTTTGCTACACATAGCTCATTAGTTTGGCTTGGCACATGAGCAGAATGGCTTTTGAACTTGTCCTGAGAGGTGTGGGTATAGCATTGACCTATCAGATTACTCTAGCACTCATCACATACTGAAAAATCTCTTGCTGTTTTTATTTTTCCATATAAACAGCTCATTGTGGTTTCCTGTGGAATGTAACAATATACCTGTATGAGAGGTAAGAACTTTTTGCATTCTTGTCTCATTGGCTGTCAATAATTTCTTATGCTTTTCCAGACACTCATGAGCCACCCAGGTAATCATAGTTGCCTAGGATACCCAGGCAGTTCTGGAGAACAACCCTGGAATGCTTATCCTTCTCGGATAAGGACGGTAAACCGTAGGCCTCGTCTCCTGCATCTTCACTGTAATAGGCTAGCAGGGGACGTTAAAGAACCCACACACTTATCGAAAAGAGTAGGGTGCGGAGTTCCCGGTGTTGTGGTCTGGTCTTTGCTCATTGTGTGTTGTTGAGGGCCACAGGTTCATTAGCTATATAGCTATTAAGTGCTACCCTCTATAAATAAAGACGTTACTTACTTACTTACTTCAAATTTAAGTAATTTAATTCAGCACCTGCCTCAAAACTGCCAACTATCATAGATTGTCACTTCTTGATTGGGTTTTAACCAATGATCAGTTGGAGGACAGACACTTAAATGATATCATTAAAGGGTTTTCTCTGTTTCTTTATTTTATAAAACAGATAGAATCCATGTTGACATCAAAATATTGTGAGAACATCAGTGACACTTGTTCTTACTGCATTTTGACATTATCTTTGGTCAGTTACTAAACAGATGCATGGCAGCATGGAATAAATTTATTAACATGCACTTGTGCGATGATGAATCACTGTGATGTGAGAGTGTTGTTTGTAGCAGAGCCAGAAATGGTTGAACCCACTGTTGCAACTTCACTTAATTGATCACAAATTCAGCCTAGCTGATGTCTGAAGCACATAGCAAGGTTCACAATCTTCCGTTTATTTTATTATCTGAAGATTATTATTGTATGAAGCATTAATTTTTTGACTTGTTTCACAGCTACCTATATGAAGAGATTCCCACAGATATCTTGAGTTTCTTGTCCATTATCTTACTGGTATGTGTGGAATTCAATATTAATGGCTTTAAGTTTCATGCATTTGTGTGCCAAATGTGTCATGAATTTACACCAAAGCGAAGTGAAACCAGAGGTACTGAATGATTTGTGTTCAGTTAATGCCAGGGGTTCTCTTTCCTCAAGGGAGGGCTTGTGTTGTGTGGGAGGTGCTTATTACAGAAGGGGTCGCCTATTTCCTTCTAAACACGTGCATCTGGCTCTTGTTGTTTGAAAGGGTGATAGCACTTACCACTGGATAAATCACTGTCAATCAAGGGAGTTTGTTTGGTGAACACTTAGGTACTAGATAGCGATTTTTCCGGTGTTTGGTGTTATCCAGCCATCAAACAAAACAAGCGTGGATGTGGTAAAATATAAAAGCAACATATGCTTAAAATCAAAACTGTAACAATAACTGCTCTGGTAGGCAATATGTTCAATATGGCTCTCAGAAGAGAAAGCAGACTTGAAAGCAGCCCTCTGACCATTCTATTCTATGCCAAAGTAACAAGCGTCTCTTTCACTGTTGAGGGAGGCGCTTATTGGAATAAGGACACTTGTTAAAAAAAGGGGGAGTACTTATTGGAAGGGTGGGAGGCTCAGTGGCCCCATGGCTAGTGCAGTCATCTCTGGATCAAGAGGTCTGGTTTGAAGCCCTTGCTGGGAACGTTCTGTTCTTGGGCAAGACACTTTTCTCTGAAGTGCCTCTCTCACCCCAGGTGTATGCATGGGGTATCGGTCAACTTAATGTTGGGTTAACCCTGCGATGGACTAGCATCCAATCCAGGGGGGTGTAGAAATATTCTTACAGAAACTGGGTTAAACTCCGGCCTGAACGGCCTCTTGGTCAGTTTGCAAACTTAACCTTCTTATTGGAAAGAGCGCTCCAAGTCGAGTCGTTGGGGTATTCCTATTGTTGTTGTCAGTTCCTTTTTAAATGCTTAATGTTGTGTTGTACGGTCGTGGTCAAAAGGGATGGTTGGAAAGGACCTCATTAAATATTAAACTGCAGAATACCCCGCCACTTCATTTACATATGTCGGTGTGCTTTGAAGAACGAGGTATATAACAATAGTCTGCAGTTGAATATTTAATGAGGTCCTTTCCAGTCATCCCCTTTAACCGCGACCGTGTTGTGCAGTGATGAAAGCTCAGGTGTGAGAGTGTTGTTTGCAGCAGAGCCAGAAATGGTTGAACCCACTGCTACAACTTCACTTGGCTGATCACAAATTCAGCCTGGCTGAGGTCTGAAGCACACATTTCCTTTAAAATAAGTCATTATTCATAACTGTTTATTCACATTCAAATTCCATTGAAAAAAATAGGTGAAAAGGAGACAAAAGAGACACTTAACTCTCACAATGCCTCTCTCCGTCCAGGTGTATAAATGGGTACTGGCAAACGTATTGTTGGGGGTAACCCTGCGATGGACTATCATCGTATCCAGGGGGGGAGGGGGTAAAAATACTACTAGTTGCGTAATGCTACAGAAACCGGTATAAGCTCTGGCCTGAAGGGCCACTTGGCTCCTATGCGGGAAGTTACGTTACCGTATCGGTTGTTCTTGGAAACCTTCACGTTTTTCATTGTTTTGTGTACTACAGGTTCCATTAGCAGTTGTTCCACAGATATCCGTCCACACAGATATCACTCTGGACCTATCTCGAAACAGGTGTGTGTGCACATACCAATTTTTTTTTTTACTAATACTATTTTTCTCTTTTGTTTGAAACAAAGCAAACAATCTGAGTCCCCGAGCGGATTCGAACCCATCACTTAAGCACAGGACAGGATAACTCGTTGTTAGCATGCCTAGTCCTCTAATAGGAGCCCTCAATCTCGTTCCTCAAATCGTTGTTTCGTACTGCGCAAGCTTGACGAAACGATCGGCGCTCTTTTCCCGACGCAAAATTGTCGCAACTGTTTTCTTTGGTTATCGCAACTGTTATCTTTTTTGTTATCTTTTTACCCGGTTATCTTTCTCATGCGAAACTCAATCATTAGTGAACAAACCATTTGTGATTTGTGATTCAATTTGTGCCCCCAATTAGTTTATTAAAAGATAAATACCTTGACACTTTTCTTATAAATAAATGTACAGAAAAAATTATAACTCATTACGGTGGCCAATTTACATTTTCAACTTAATTACCTTGTTACCCCCACCGACGCAGCACCACAGTTTCTTTAGAAACTTTCACCCCTTACAGAAAAAATTGTCTACCGCGGTCCTTTACAGACCACAAGAACGGCTAAACTACAGACTACTGGACAGGATGCCGTTTTTCTCGGTTGAATAAACAACATTGCTTCTGATGTCCTGCAACGTTATAGAAGAATTGCGACTCTTGAATTGAGGTGTGACCAAAATGACTCCCCATATAGGTTAGAGCGGCTTGAGTGACGTTAAACCAAACTAATCAATCTGACCAATCACAAAAGACGCAGACAATCCAGTGAACCAATCAAAACTCGAAGCAGATACGTGTACCTGCGAAGCGCGGGAAATGTTTGCAGCGAGTCACCCTCTCAGTTATGGCTTTACTCCTGATTGGATGACAAAAAGTGGCGCGAGTTTTTTATGCAAATCGCGCAGCGTACTTATGGGAAACCAAAGCGAACGCTGATTACTTTCGATATTCATGTGAAAACTACTCTCGTCAAACATTCACAAACAAGATTACTTCAGTATCAGTAACCAATTTTTTTTTTGTTTCTCTTTGTAGACTTTGCCACTGGTCATGGATTCAGTTGATGCCAAACATGTCGCCATTGTAAATTGTAAATATCAGAATAAAGTATATTCTTCAAAGTCTCGTTCCCAACTTGGTTTATGAACTAGCTTGATTCAAATTGGTTCCTATAAAACGCTCCTTGTCAAGTAATGTGGAGACGGTCTTGTCGATTACCTTCGTGATATTGCGAGGCAGGCCATCTGTCTCGTACATGGCGTACCTACGCCCTCAGGCCGCAAAATGACAAGGCAGTGGTCCCCTCCTTCAAACATTTTATTCCCTAGCAACAGATGCTATCACCTGGAACTTTGTTTTGCACATTTTACCAAGGATCCAAAGACAGTACTCAACAGATGAATACCAATTTTTAGTGACTAACCAAAAAAGGGATTTTTTTTTTTGGACTAGGGGCATTTGTAACACAAGTTAAGATGAGCAAAACGAAATAAATCATTCTCCCCGGATGATGCGTGGCACTTGACTGGATACAAATACTCAAAAGAAAAATTGAAAACTGTTAAAGTAGAAAAATCTCGGTGTTATCTTGTGAAAAATCTCGAACTTTTCGGGCTTAGTCCTTCAAAGTGAAAGCGTTAAATGCTTAGTTGGCGCGACTGTTCACTTGGAAGTAATGTACGGAAGCCAAGTGAGTGCGCCTTTATATTTAATTTCCATTTCTAATTGTTTGCGTCTTGCTTTAACGCCAGTACACTTCCTTAATCTTCTGTCGGTGATATCAGTAAGACTGCCTGGTGCCTGGGAGAGTTAGACCAGAGCTTGATTTAAAGTATGGTCATTTGTGGCATAGCAAAAATATGTTGGCTTTTCCGACAGTTCAATTGTTAAGGTACAATTTGCATGAGCCGCTCTGACGTGCGTATAATTCACTGCTGGGTGTATAAATAAAGGAGATTTACATCTGTTGTTTCTGCTGTTTTCAGATCAATCGTCTCTTTTCTGTTTAATTTCCCTCATACAAGTTAAATTATGCACGGCTTCATCCTTATTGCCTTCTTCCTTGGAACGAGATTATCCCCGTGGAAACGGGATTAACAATACGCGGGGGGGAAGTAGATTCATTTGATTCGAAGTGGGTAAACTCCAAGGAAACCATTTGTTCGTCTTCGTTAGAATGTCTGAAGTGATATTATAAGGGCAGTTCGGAAAAAAGAGAATTATACACTATTTCTCACTGACTGATGAGCGGGTATTTTAAAAGCTCTGAGAACCCATCAAACGTAAGCTATCTTGAACAGGAAATTAATAGCACTTAAAAAAATTTTCAAGATGCGAAGTTTATTTTTAGATGCCATTTTCTGCCACAGCGGGAAAGCTGACTCTTCCTGAATTTAACTCGATTCTAATAACTCGCTACCTGTTTTGTTTGGATTTCGTGTATTTCTCGATAATTCGCTATTACGATTGGTTTTCCCTCCCCGCCGATTCTCAATCTGCCAACTAATCTTGATATGCTGCGTTCAGCTTACGGGAATATTAGTTATCATGCTTGTAATATTATCCTTGTGAGTCTTAATTCTCTTGTTTAGTTTGTTACTGATTGAACTGATGTCAGATTTTTTCAGTTAATCACAATTTATTTCTACAACCCATTTTTACACCCAGGATTCGAAATGGTAGGAAACGAGGCGGCGGAAAACAATAGTTTGCTCAAACCGGAATTAACGCCTTGGTGAATTCATGAAAGAGATGATGCAAAAAATATCCTCTGCGATGCCCGCACTACTTTACACGTTCAGTCGCATTTGTATGTTGTCAATGGTATCGAGCATTAGGAACGGTGGACTTTTACTTTATATTTTTGTCTCGTTTTACTACGTAATGTTGCTTTTTTGTCCCGCAATATTGTTACAATCTGTTAGTCTGGAGTGAAATTTCTCGCCGTTGAGAAATTTCCCTTGAAACTGTTTTCCGCGTTTTCTGTGAGAATAATAAACTCCCTCATGTCTAAGTTGACTGTATTAAAACAGGATCGAAAATCGTTTAAATAACTCAGAGCGCAGATTTGTCGAATATCTATACCCAGTATATATATTTGGTCTTTAAGAGTTGGAAACTTGAGAAAGATGTTATTCAAAGTTTGAAGGCTGAAAAATCGATGCTCTTTTCACGGTTCTGTCAGTCAAGGGATGAATAAATTCATTTTCTTCTTCATCGGTTAAGTCTTCCTCTTCCTCCTCTTTCGCGTCGATGTTCGATGTTTCGTCTTGTTTACCTAAGTCAAGTCTTTGTAAAAACCGATTCACCTTACTCGCTACTTCTTCGAGCTCGCCTTCGTTGGCAGCGCTCCCTTTTCGAGGCGACCCTCGAGGACTTGAAGAGCTTGGAGACAGACAACTTCGAGGTGATTTGTTCCCAGTTGTGCTTCCTCTCCGAGTTGACGGTGAGCTTGCACTGAGTCCTTCTCTGGCTGCATCAATAGCAACAAGCGATCCTCCGGCGCTAATAGGTGGCAAAGATTGCCTCCGTGGCTGGCTTAGCGGAGGGATAAGGAATTGTGAAGTTGGACTTAGAGGACGGGTTGGACTCATCAACGTTCGGTCTCTCATTCCCGCATCTGAGGTCCCTTCGGAAGAAATCCTACGCCTGTTAGCCGCGGGTGAACGCTTATCGATGTCGGATAGATCACGGGAAGACGGCATTGTGGCTGACAACAAAACTTGCGGTGTGCTGTACCGTCGCGGCAAGCGAGGGCTTAATTTCTTTGCGCCGTCGCTTGGCGATGAGGAGTCCGGCAAACACAACCGATTCCTCATATGGTTTTCCGCCTCTGCGAGCTCTTTTTGAATCTTTTTTTTCTCGCGGTCTATTTCCTTGCCAATTGAGTCCCTGTGGTAGTTTATGGAGTTCAGTTGAATCTTGAGTTTTCTGTCCGCCATTGAGTTCATAAACATAGTTTTGTCCGCGTATTCGGTTCTTTGGTACGCCATTTTGTGTTTTTGCTGTAACGGTGAAGCCAACTCAGCTCAGCTTCAATTTGTGATTGTGCGAAACGTTGCTTTTTGCGGCTGTTTTCGTGCAGAGATGACAATTATGCAAATTATCATCAGTTTATGCAAGGAGATTTTTTTTGAGGGTGCACCTGTCCAAAAATAAATTATTTCTATGATAAGACGTGTCATTTAATAGAAACAATTAACAACTGCTCTTGTTCTAGGCTCAGGGCGAAAAAAGAATCAAGGGTTTACAAATCTCTTTTCTTTAGAAATTGAGACGTTAAAGTTTAACTGGCTTTAAGAGTACACAAAATAATTTACAGCAAGAGAATTCTCGCTAGTAACTGGGTAATTTAAACGAATATTTAAACAGGAAGGTCCATCGTTTGAGTTGAAAATATCAATAAAAATCTTGATGCGCTGTTTTCATCTCTTCTCATGATAACTGAGTGGTTTTAATCCTCGGAAGCATTTTGTTTTGTTTAGTAAGAAATCCATTAATGCAATGAAGCCATAAGGCCAGTCTGTCAGCGAGTGTGGTGTGGATGGATAACAAGTCAAAGAGCGGTAACAGTAGAGGCGACTCGAAACCCGGTCTTGCAATTTTAGTTTATTTGTCAGCCAATAATCAGTTTTATTTAATGAAACATATACAATATTTGTAGAATTATGCAAAGTCATTGTCAATTTCTAAAGCGAGTCGGCGTTGATTTCAAAGAATTAGCTATTTATAGCGCAACAAAAACTGCGTAAATTAGTTTTGTTATATTTAGGCGTGAGAGACCATCAGACAGGAACGCATATGACTCGCTATATTTTCTCCATTAATTGAAATTGTCAAATTGTCACTGTGCACTAAAATGAACTGATTTAACAAGGCATGGGCCCACGTGCAGGCGTGCTGAGAGATGATGTTCAATTAAGACCAACCCAAAGCAATCAATCTAGCCAATCACAGCGGATACAGATAAATTGAGTGAACCAATCAAAACGCAAAGAAAATACATGTAGCTGACGTAAAGCGCGGGAAAACGTAGGCGACGCGAAAATAGCGCAAGTGTTTTTTTTCTGTCAATCGTGCAATGTATTACGTGTAATGCAAAACAAACGCAAACGAGAAGTTAAAAAACTGTTCTATCGCTATATATTAAGTTATATCGTGGAGTATTCTTGTATCAAACAGAAGTTGTTCTTCCTTCCATTTGTGTTGAGGCATAAAACGCAACAAGGAGCCTAATAATCGAAAAAAGGTAGAATTAAGTCTAACCCCATAGGTTCATGTTCGGTAGGAATATCAGAGAGAATTTCGACCTCATTCTCATGCTTTGCGGTGCACTTGAAATATGAATTACCATGTAGGATTTAACTGGCGGGAAAAATTGTTGTCCTGGCTTCAAATGCAAACAGGAAACACATTAAAGTCGGGCAACTTTTCAGTTATTTGAGACTACGGCATTGAATACTCAAGAAAGTGTTTTTATAAGACCACATCAGATTGTAAACATTAAAAATTAAAAAAACCTTTTGTGTCTCCATACTTTAAATTTGTTTCGAAGGACAGGTTGATTAAGACAGTCGCTCGTTTTGTGGGCGCAGCCACCGTATGCAAGGCCAGAGTTTTTTTCCTTGAAATTGAATTGAAACCCTTAAAAATTTCAAGTGAAAAGCTCTAGGAACAAGGTTGCAGGAATCTTTGCAGGGATTAGGTACGGGAGGGGTTTATTTCAAGGGAAGCCGGAGAGCCTGACTATTGAAATTTTTCTATACCTTAGACCTAACAGCGAAGCAATAATTCTTACTCCGAATACCAAAGCCAGCGGTACAACGGGTTTTAACGAATTGAAGGAAGAAAGTTGACTGGCAAGCGACGCTACGCTCGTCCGATTCCTCCGACACCGTGTCCATTGCGGACCGCAGCATCCAAATACCGGAAAGCGATAACAGACTGAATTTTTTTCAGCCACGTCAGATACTATGAAACAAAGTTTGTCCTGAACAGTCGGTCGCTCATTAATTTAATAAGGAATAAAATACAGCTTCCGTCAGCAATGAGGCCGTGTGCTTATTTGTAGCAGAAGAGATGACGAATGGGTCGGTTCAGTATGAAGACATTTAAAATGATCATCGCAGTTATAAACCCAAATTAGCTGTGCTGGAGTTGTTATCACTTACATTCTTCACCATCTCAAGTGTATTACGAACTCACAACATGATTAGCTCCCAAATGACTTGATTGCTCGTGAGAGCACTGCACCGGTATCGCAGAGGTCATGGGTTCGAAGCCCGTTCAGGCCTGAATGTTTTTTCCGATTAATTTCACAGCTGTTTTAAGTTGTGCATATATAAACTGCGATGATCATTGATGCCTTCATATCGTTCTCTGCACTTCACATATATGATCTTTCATACATTCACTTGGATCAGTTCAGTGTCGCAGATGATGGTTATCGACGGCCATAGACGACAACTAGGGAAGAAAAAAAACTGAAATCCTCTGATATCTTTTATAGATTTTTATAGATATCATATGAATCTTCAAACTTCGTTTTTGCAGTATAGCAGACAGTTGAAGTGGCTAATATTAAAAGTTGAAACTAAGAACGTGGCCTGGTCAGTTCTATTAAGGACTCTTGTTTCCTCGTAGTCTAGGGCTCCGTGAGAGAACACCTTGCCTGTTTTTTACTAACACAAAATTCACGTGCCAAACTCACTTGTCAATTTGACAGGCACTTAAACGGCGCTTAAAACACACTGACAGATCACGAAACACAAGAAAAAGCATGAACGCCCGATAATCCGACCTTATCAGTAGAGACGACTTTCAGACGCCCATAAAGTGCTTCAACGGAAGTGGTAGTTGGTTTTCGTTATTTCGGCTTTTTGCTTTTTTTTAAGTCTTGTGTTGAGGATAAACCGCTGTCATGAGGATACCACTGGGTTATTTTCGGATTAAGTTGATGCTATTCAAGTGGTTACTATGCAAGGATCGGAACAGGGCGTTTCGATTTATACTCCACCTTATCAATGTCTTCTTTCCCACACTTTCCCGCAGAATTTTATCACTTGTTGCCAACAGCCCACCAAGAAATTAAACTTAAGATAATGGAATACTAGTGTAGATGAGAAGTGATAAATTCTGGAACGCAGACTTGGAACGTGTCAATGCAACCTGAGGATGCGTTGGGCAGAACCGTGAAGCTGCGAGAGTTCATCGCTGGGGTCCCTTTCATTTGAATCGATGATAAGTTTTCAATCTCGTCACTTGACCATTACGCCTACATGTGACTTGCTCACAGCGGCGTGAGCAAGAAAAATTCTACCGCTTTAGAGGTTATTCATTCAGTTTTTCATTGAAATTGGAACGTGTTGTGTCGTGTATCAACAGATTCACTTTGTGATGTTGACGAGGTGTCATATGAATGGCACTCCACCCTCTCCTGCCACTCCCTCGTGATGAGTAAAGCACTGCTTGATCAGCTTTCAACAGCTTAGGGTTTTCTCCTTTCGTAAAATGTCAACACCATCTGAAACAGCCTAATAATTAGAACCACGTGAAAATACTACTCAGTAAATATATTATATT
>OMLO01005029.1_pt1 | contig 11082 bp, 4 predicted proteins | sample 1674811 | NCBI WGS metagenome assembly OMLO01 (sample SAMN06265003, study PRJEB25207) | coral metagenome | isolation source: Coral host | place: Mexico:La Bocana,Puerto Morelos, Mexico | collected 2008-11-13 | reverse complement strand
AAGATTGGCGTGGTGGAGCTGAACTCTTTGGATCCCGATGAGCCAAAGGCAATGGCTGCTTGCGCCAAGGTGGATGACGTTGATTGCAAATACTTCACGAAGAAGGGCAAGAAATACAAGGTTTCTTGTGGCTGCTGGGTCGGATGATTCTCTTTTCTTTGAGCTTTTGAAAGGATGTGGATATGTGATATCTGAGATGTTTCGCCAGTCAGGGTTACTTGCGAACAAAATCACAGGATATATAGGGATATACAGTACTCGTACCGGGAAAATTTGCGACAGTACAATATGGCCTCATTCTGGACATGGGATTTTTGTTTGCAAGTTGCAATGATCTTGTTTCCTAAAAGTGCCTTTGAGATGCTGCTTGAGAGGCAATCGGATGACAGAAGCCGAACCAATTAGGGTTTAACGGACGTTTTTGGGTATTTGAAGTTCATAATCGCCACGAGAGAACTACAATGTGTACAACACAGGAACACTAGAAACGTCAAGGTCTTTCTTAGCCACTGTGATGTCACATGAGGTTTCCACCACTTCAAAATCTCACAATGGTTCCATCATCGTTGGTCTCGAATTCCAGTCCCCGTGTTCTTATGTTGGAATAGGTGGTCCATTCAGGGGTGATCTAATGGGAAGGTTGGAAAATAATTTCAGATGAAAACAAATAAAAACAAATAATGGTCATAATAAAAAAAATAAGATAAAATAAGATAAAATAGGATAAAATAGGATAAAATAAAAACAAATAATTTCAAATAAAAACAGATAAAGCAGAAGAAGGGAACCCTGTATCAGATAAAGGGATCACAGAAAACAACATGAATCAGTGGGTGTGCCACCAGAGACTTCATTTTGGCCCAAGTTGTGGCAGTTGTGGCATTGTTTCCTGCTGTCATCATGGGCAAGAAGGAAAAGAAGGACAAGAAGGATAAGAAGGATAAAAGGATCCTAGACTGCTTTGAGGGGAGTTTCAGTTTGAGGTGAGGTGTGAGTCTTGCAAGTATAGTATGTAAGTAAGTTTGCTGAATTGAATAGGTTTTGGAGGGGTGTGATGTGAGGGTAACTAAAGTAAAGGTGGAGGTGCTGTAAGTTTGAATTGCTTCAAACCAAAATGCACCACCTTGATCTGAGCTAAGGAACAAGGATCCATGCAAAAGTCCCAGGAGTGATGTGTCTGCACCAGCATCTGTTGGGCATCCTGTTGGGCATGCTCCACCTCTACCTGGGCATCATCCTGGACATCTTCAGCAACCTGGACCTGGACAGCTTCAGCCTCCTCAGCATTGGCAGCCTATGCAGCCCCCTGGTTCAAGTCTAGAGTCTAGACAGAAACTTTGACCTAACTGACTGCTGGTATCTGATTGTGTTCTGATTCTTTTCCAAGGTGGAATCCTAGCTTGGGGCATCCTGTGGTGCCCAGGCAGCCTAGCTTTGGCAGTTTGCAGTCTGAAAGGCCTGATGATGATGATGATACTACCAGTGACTGGGATGTGATTACTGGTGGTTCAGGTGTGATAGCAAGGCCAGGTTCAACTGATCAAGTTTACATCAAAACTCATGTTTAAACAAAGATAGATGTGTATTTAAGCTAGGTGACTTCTGTTTGCAGGCCTGGTTAATTTGCACTTTGGTGGTGGTGGTGGTGGTGGTGTGTGGTGATGCATTGAATTCAAGTTTGGGTGATGGAACCCCAATCTGAGGCAGTCCATCATCTAGCAGCTCTTCATCTGAGCACCTTGGCATTACCAAAGTGCTGTGGGCCTTACCCCCATGACATTGCATCTGTTGATTGGGCATGTCAACCATACAGTGTGACCAGGTATTTGTGTTCAATCTTGTTCCTTAACCTTCACAAGTGAAGTGTGGACCATTGACAGGTTGTCTAAGACCTAACTGAGAAATTGCACACAGACAGCCATGCACAGGTCAAGGAAGAAGGGCAAGAAGAGGAGGGCCAAAGACAAGAAAAACAAGAAGAACAAAAAAAACAAAAAAGGACTGACTGACAGTGACTAAAAGGAAGTGGTCATTACTTGAATCACTCCTTTCCACTGGTCTTTACTTGAATCACTCCTTTCCACTAGTCTTTACTTGAATCACTCCTTTCCACTTGTCTTTACTTGAATCACTCCCTTCCACTTGGTTTTATTTGAATCACTCCCTTCCACTTGGTTTTATTTGAATCACCCCTTTCCACTAGTCTTTACTTGAAGCACCCTTGAGGAGCAAGGTCAGAGTCATCTGATGCTGACAGTTGCTGGGCTAGCAATTGTGTGTTAAATATGGGCATGGTGGGTGGAGTTGGTTCCCAGTTGTGCTCCTTAGAAATTCAGTCTTGGCCTTGGCCTGAGGCATTGAGCTTGACAAAAGACCTGTGCCACCAGTTTCCTTGGCCAGAAGCAAGAAAACAAGGTCAAATCTCTTCCCTAGAAGAGATGCACTGCGCTCCTTGGCATTCTTGGATGTGGGGCATGTAAACTGAAAAAAGATATGCTTAGATTGATTTGTGTCAAAGTGTGGCATCATTAAATTATGAGATGTGAGAATGCCAATGGTCAAGAGTCAAGAGGATGTATTTTTATTATGTTTGCCATCCTTGGGCACAGCCTATACATCCAAGTTGTGCACCCTGACTACCTACCCTATCTGTTTTGCTGCCTGCCTAGGTTTCCTTAAGCACATGGATTGTGAAAAATTTCCTGATGGACAGCGACAGCTGTTGTCAGATGAAGGCATAGGACAGTGCTTCTTTTTAATGTGCTCCTTTCCTCCCTCTCTTAAGCTTCGAGACTTAAGAGCCTCTTCAAGAGGGGACTTGAACTTTGGTTGCATTTTTGGCATTTGACATTGGGTACATGGCCATAATGGGGGTCAGTTTAGCAATCACTGTGCAATGCTGAGAGGTTCTTGTAAGTGGTGGGATTGCCATTGGTTGAATGTTCATGTGCCAGACCCATGGCTAGCATGTACTTGTTTGTTAGGTGTGGTTCAAGATCAGATCAAAAGATTGTGGTATAGACTTGTTAAATAAACCCTTGTGTATTGTAAGATGGTAGTTTGAGTTTGATAGTGTTTGCTTGGGCTGCCCTTCTTGAACTGAGGAAGGATAAGTTCAAGGAAGCCATGGACAGGCACACTGTGAGGTGTGGAGGGCACTACAGGATGAATGAGGTGAGTGCAGACTACATGAATTTGGACACTTGGTTTTTCATTTACAGGGGGGTGGATATGTGCCACAGCAGTACCACTGCATCATTACATTGAGTTGTTCAATTGTTGGGGTGTCAGTCAAGTCCAGTGTCATTGTTAATGAATGAGGAGGAGGTTGCCAACAAGTATGGCTGGGCTGATATTTACAATGGGAAGCAACCAACAGTGTCCTGGCTGTGCAGTGCTATTCAAGAGATTTCATTCCAACCTGAATCAGTACATCAGTGTTGCCACACCTAGTCCACCTAGTTAGCAGCTTCCTGATTAATTGTTGTTGTGCAGAGCACCTTTGAACAAGTATAATAGCACCCACCCCTTTACTGATGGCTTGTTGCAGAAGCTAAGGCACCACCACCAGAAACATCAGTGCTACCAGCAGAGCAGAAGCCACCCTATTGGGTGGAAATTTCCAAGCATGGTGACACTTGGCTTTTCAGCAAGCAAAGTGCCTCAGCCCAATCATTGAACCACTTGTGGACCACCACCCCATCTATCATACACAAGCACACAGAAGCATTCATATGGTGCATTACTACTGCAGGGCTTGCACATGGGTTTTGCTGTATTCATTCATGATATGATTAAATCAAGTCAGAGTGTTTGTTTGTTGTTTATGTGCCAAAACCCAGGTGGTGTGTCACAGCCCAAATTTGTTTGGCCTATGGGGTGCCCTGCATGCAAGTGCTACCTCCAGGGGAAGCTTTGCTTGAAAGGACCCAGTGACTGATGTAGGGTTGGTGGTCATTGTTGTCAAAGCTTGAAACTGTACATGTCATTGGCAGGCCTTTGTGTAGTGTCTAGTGGATATGTCAGAAATGCTTGCACTGAAACATGTACACCACTGACCACAGTTTCAAAAAATAATGGTTTGAGTCTGAATTGATTGATCTATTATGATGTGATGCCTTAGCCTTGGTCTAGGACCTGGGCCTGATTTCTTTACCATGGAATGTGGGGAGGTGATGGACACAGAAGCTGGATACAACCTTTGGGTGCAAAGGCTTGTTTCTCAGCTGCTGTAATGGCTGGAATTTATAAGGGATAGTGTGACTTGGGATAGTGTGACTTGGGGTGCATAAAGTTATGAGAACACCCACCCACTGCCAGGACACTACTTACTTCCTTGTTGGCATTTTGGTAGAATATGTATGTTGGACAGCCACCACAATTGCTTCCACTGGTAGGCACAAACATGGTGCATTTAGAATCCATGCTTATAGCCTTATCTTTTGCTTTTTGGAAATTTGCATCCACCACCCACATTACTAATAAAGATTTCTTAGTCCATCCTGGGGTCATGTGGCCAAGGTTGCTTGTGCAGAGAAATCCCCAGATGCAGCTTGGGCACAGCAATTGCAGAGCATGGATTCAATAGCTGACTTTGAGCCCAAGGAGCAGAAGCAAACATCCATCAATGCATTCATGAAGGCAAAGCAGCATGCACAAGCAATGCAAAGTGCTCAGCACATGCCAGCTTTGGGTCAGCAGCAGCCACAGCAGCTGGCTATACAGCCACCACCTGGAAGCCAACAACTTGCACAGCCACAGCAGCATGGTGGACAGCAGCAGCCACAGCAGCAGGGTGCACACTTACCACTTGGAAGACAGCAGAGTGCACAGCCACAGCAGCTTGGTGGACAGCAGCAGCCACAACAACAGCAACAGAGTGCACAGCCCAAAGCTTCCCATCAATTGGCATCATCCTTGAACAGGCCATTCTACCCTGGGGAGATAGCATATTTAGCTGCAAGAGGCTACTTAAAAAACCAGCCAGCACAAAATATTGGACAACCACCACAGCAGATGCAGCAAGGGCAAGGAGCTGGTCAGCAAGGAGCAATGGGGCCTGCAGCAGCTGGCCAACAGATGATGCAGCAGCAGGCCCAGCAACAGAGGCAACAGCAGCAGGTGGTCCATGGCCAGCAGGCACACATGCAACAACCCAGGCAACAAGGCAATGGCCAACAACAGCTTGGGCAACAGGGCAATGGCTTGCAAGCCCAACAACAGTTGGCACAACAAAGGCAACAGCAGCTGGCGCAACAAGGCAGTGGGCAACAACAGTTGGCACAACAGCAGTTGGCACAAGGCAGTGGGCAACATCAGCTGGCACAACAAGGCAGTGGGCAACAGCAGTTGGCACAACAAGGCAATGGGCAACAGCAGTTGGCTCAAGGCATTGGGCAGCAGCAGTTGGCTAATCCAGGCAATGGGCAACAGCAGGTGGCTCAACAAGGCAATTGGCAACAGCAGGTGGCACAACAAGGCAATGGCCAACATCAGCTGGCACAACAAGGCAGTGGGCAACAGCAGTTGGCTCAAGGCATTGGGCAACAGCAGTTGGCTAATCCAGGCAATGGGCAACAGCAGTTGGCTCAACAAGCCAGTGGGCAACATCAGTTGGCACAACAAGGCATTGGGCAACAGCAGTTGGCACAACAAGGCAATGGGCAACAGCAGGTGGGGCATGGCCATTGGTTGGCACAACAAGGCAATGGGCAACAGCAGTTGGCACAACAAGGCAATGGGCAACAGCAGTTGGCTCAACAAGGCAATGGGCAACAGCAGCTGGGGCATGGCAATGGCCAACAGCAGCTGGCACAACATGGCCATGAGCAACAGCAGTTGGCACAACAAGGCCATGGCCAACAGCAGTTGGCAGATCCAGGCAATGGGCACCAGCAGCTGGGGCATGGCAATGGGCAACAGCAGCTGGCACAACATGGCCATGAGCAACAGCAGTTGGCACAACAAGCCCATGGCCAACAGCAGTTGGCAGATCCAGGCAATGGGCACCAGCACCTGGGGCATGGCAATGGGCAACAGCAGTTGGCAGATCCAGGCAATGGGCAACAGCAGCTGGGCAAGGAAATGGGCAACAGCAGTTGGCAGATCCAGGCAATGGACACCAGCAGTTGGCAGATGGCAATGGACACCAGCAGTTGGCAGATGGCAATGGGCAACAGCAGTTGGCAGAACAAGGCAATGGCCAACAGCAGTTGGCAGATGGCAATGGCCAACAGCAGTTGGCAGAACAAGGCAATGGCCAACAGCAGTTGGCAGAACAAGGCAATGGCCAACAGCAGTTGGCAGATGGCAATGGCCAACAGCAGTTGGCAGAGCAAGCCCATGGCCAACAGCAGTTGGCAGACCAAGGTGAAAACTATGAGTTGCAGCTTGGCCATGGTGGTGTTTGTGTGTGTGTGTGTGTACAAAAGTGTGTGTGAGTATATGTGTGTTTATGTGTCAAAGATTGTTGTTTTTAGCCTTGGTGGGGGGAGAACAACAGGACATGGACAGTTGCTCAAAAAGCATAAGGATGATATTCACTTTGTCATTGATGTTATTGCTCAGGTAGACTACATTCTTTGCACTTTTGACTGCTGAGCTGTTGGCCACACTGCTTGTTGCAGTAGCTTGGTATGGAGGGGGAGGGGTGTAGATTTGATTTGCCCATGCATAACAAAAAGCATCATGATGAACCAGTCACCCACAAACTGACCCACCTTTAACCTGACATAATGGGGCAATGTGGCCCAAAGAGTCCATCAATCAAATAAGGTGATATTAGCCCAATGGGTCTTTGGCAGCACCTTGGCTATTCTGAAAAGGTGGCATGGTTGGGCAGGTCTATCTAATGATGGGTTTTGGCAACCAAAAGTTTCATGAAATGATGTAGGTGTAGCTGTGTGGTGTGCAATTTATTTCTGTTTGTGCTTTCAACCCAAAGTGCCAAAGTGACTGTATAATCAAGGTGATGCAGTGGCTGCAGTGGTTTCCAAGATGAATGGGATGTGGCCTGGCAAAGTGCAAGGGGGTAAGAAAGAGTGGGCAATGTGGCACTATAGTATATTATATTGCTGAAATGCATATGTTTGTGCATGTAGTATTCTGTTGCTTTGGAAAGCTTTGGGGAATTCAAGTGTCAAAGCATCCTTTCAACACATGTGGTGTGCAAACTCATTGTTTTGTAATGGACAATTGTGGTTGTGTTGTGTTGATATTGAATAGTTGATGGGAATAGTTACCTTTGAATTAGACATCTTGGTGTAAAAGCATGGTGACTTTGAGTCAAGAACCTTTGGAATGCACATCACCCTTTTCCAACCACACCAAATAAGTGACACTTAGTCTTTCAGACTTACTTACACAACACTGTAAAGTAAAGCCTGGTGTGGTTCAGCAATGTTTGCCAGCCACCCTCCACCAACACCTGTAAAATGCAACAACATAAGGACAAAGGAGCAGCTATGCCTCAACTCAAGGAGTTGGCAGACTTGATATGAACTACCATTTGGCAAAAGTGAAATTTGCACTGGCTGATGGGTGGAGTGCTGCTTTGGTGTCAGATCAAATCACAGTATGTACTGGAAGTAAGGTGGGCAGGTTGTGTGAGGTCAACCATAAACATAGATGTCAGCACAATCATAAACATATGGAGCAGCAATTCATCATTGAGATGATGTGCTTTTGCATAAATGTGCCAAAGGAATTAGTGATTCTGTAATAGCACCTTCAAGCTCAAAAGTGGCTGGTGTGGTGCCATCAGCCTTTGGGCACTTGTGGGTTGCATACCAGCCTTGGGGGATTTGATTCTTTGCTGATAAGGGGTGCTTTGTTTGTCATGGGCATTGCCATGGGTACATTACATGTGGTCCATTCAATAATCAATACTCTAAATGTATTTATATATACATATATATTTATATATATATATATGATTATTTGACAGAGTCATTGCACTAAATGGTGTTGGGGGGAACTGTAGCTGCATTTGAGCCAGCAATGCATTTCTAGGGGGTCTACAAAAGCCAAGAGCTAAGGAGCCATGGAAGATTCAGATGATGCTCCTTTACTGGCAAGTGGACCTGCAAGCAGCAGCAGAACCATGGCTGAACGTTAGCGTAAGGATGTCAGGTGAAAATCAGACAGCTGCTATTGATAATAAGAGAAGAAAGTATGGGCCATACAATATGATTGGCTGTTTACAGTCTTAAGATGCATGTTTATTCCAATGTCCTGCCAACCATTTGATGCACCAGCTATTTGTTGCTTTCAATAAGTAAGAGTTGTTGGTGGGCTTGACAGAGAAGGGACACTATTGCATGTCCAGTGGCCACTAACAAAGCCTAGCTCTAAGGAGGTGGTGAAGATGCTCAAGTGGCTGAAACTGATGACCATGTATCCAGAACCATGGCAGCATAGTAGTCTAGGTAATCAGGCAGCTGATATCCTTATTAAGAGAAGCTTTGGACCATTTGTAGTAGCCTGTGACAATCTTCAAATGCATGGCTGTTGCAATTCCTTTTCAACAATTTGAATCAACCAGCCAGACTTTGCTTGTAATAATTAGTCAAGAGTTGTTGGTAGGCTTGATAGTGAAGGGCCATTGCATGCCCAGTGTCCATTAAGAAAGCCCCTTTCTAATCAGGTGACACTCCACAGGATGAGCAGTGGGAATCAGATGGTGAGGGAGCTGAATCAGAAGATACATCTGAGGGCAGAACCATGGCTGGATAGTAATCTAAGGAGATGGTGGAGATGCTGCAGTGCCTGCTGAAACAGCTGAGGGCTCTGATGGTATGGTTGGCAGAACCATGGCTGGATAGTAGTCTAGGGATGTCAGGTGGTAACCAGGTATGGGGGTGTTGATAAGAGAATGTACTGTATATATAACATATATATATATATATATTATATATATAATATAGTTCCTGGCTTGTGACAGTCTTAAGATACATGTTTATTCCAATTTCTGCAAACCCTCCAATTGCATGTCCAGTGGTCTAATCTAAGGAGATGGTGAAGATGCTGCAGTGCCTGGTGAAACAGCTGAGGGCTCTGATCTTGTGGTTGGCAGAACCATGGCTGGATAGTAGTTAGGTTAGGGGTGTCAGATGGCAAGGCAGTGTTCAGGATCCAGGCACAGAAAACACTAGACCATTACCAAGTCATTAGTTAAGGTGCTTGCCTTAAAAGTGCATGTGTGCTCCTTTAACTCAGGTGATGGTCCTCCTGATAGTTGGCATATTCCAACTTCAGATGATGAGCCTGAAGTACCACCTGCAGATGCACACCTGGGGCTTGGCAAGGACAGAAGGACTGGCAGGTGGGAGCCCAGCCCAGTTGTGGCCAAGCAACAGGCCACCTTTTTTTGGAAAATAGAGAGGTGGCAAAGATTGGTTAGTACTGAGCTGACAGCCTTTGAGAGACAGCAGTTGCTGAGGTTGGAGTCACACTCAAATGACATGTTTCTTGCCAACAGAGGGCAGGCAGCAAAAGTGGCCAGGATGTTTGGGCAATCCAGGGGCCCAATGACTGCATGCAGGAAGATGTTGCATGCCTTGGTTGTGAGCAATGGGATCAGAGTTGGACAGACTGTGGAGTTGAAATCCCCCATGTTTGTTTTGTGCAGGCACTTGCTCTTGGCATCCAGGGACATACCAGATGATCTTCTTGAGGATGGATTCAAATGCCTGGGCTGCAGCTGTTTTCCTGAAACTTCACTCCAACCCTTGGGGTGCAGGCACAAAAGGGGGAATCTCATGAAGGACAGCTTCCAGACAGCCACTCTTTGCAAGGAATGCAGCCTTTGCATGAGATGCCACAAGCTTCTAGGCTTTAACATGTATGAACAAAGGCCAGTGTCACTGTGTTTGGAAGTTCTGGGGTCTTTCACATGCCTTCATATCTTCACATGCCTTCATATCAGTTCTGTCTTGAAGTATGACTGAGGCTTTGCAGGGTGGCAGCAGTGAGAGATGCTGGCAAGGATACCTTTAACAGGTTCAATGATCAAGGCATGCTGTGTATTTGCCATTCTTCACATGGCCTGATTGGAAGATGGAGGCATTACTACCTTGTGCCTTGGACTATGTGTTAGCAGTGTGGTATGGTCTTATTGGAAGTAGAAAAGTGAAGGCATTGAAGTCTCAGTGATATGTCATGTTGTCATGTTTGTACACACACACAAGGGCCTTTCATGTTATTGCAACTCAGGAATAGATGGATGTGGAATATGCAAAACAAATCCCCTTGTGGCAACTGGGTGGCAGCCATTAGTTGGATGAAGCCTGGGAACATGTAGTATCATTGCCAAAGAAAAACTAGAGTAGCCAAGTGCATATTGTTTGCCTGCATAGTGTATAATGAAATCTTGTATACAATTTATGATGGATGGATGTTGCCCAGGTGCTATGCAAAGATGCTGGTGCCAGTGGCCTGAAGTATGTGCAGTGCCTTGTCTGGCCTGGTGGGATAAACAGGGCAGGCTATTGCTCATTTATGGCTAGTTTGCCTATGTTTTCATGGCTTTGAAGTGCTTGGAAAAGGTAGGTCCAAGATGTAAAGTATTGGGGTGTTGTAGGTGGCATTTCCAGTATTAGTGGGCAGTGGTTAAATTGGCCCAACATCAACCCAAAGAAATGTGCAAAACACACAAAAGGGAAGTAGAATCCCAAAGACAGGGCACCAAAGCAGGATTCTTGTTTTTTAGTTTTGTAGTTTGCCTCCAAACAAATAATGTTTCAAGGAGTATTGGGGTCCAAAACCAAGAGTATTTGAAGCTGGGACAAAACATCTAGATATATTTGTTTGATGTGTTGTTTTATGGGGTGGTGAGGGGGTTGGCAAAATACAGATTATTGGTTGTAATTTTGTTTATTGTTGTGTTTACCAAAAAAAGTATTCACTGTAGTATTGGGGTAGTATTGGGGGGCCAAAATCCAGATTATTTTTTTTTATTTTTTTATTTTTTTTTATTTTTTTTTATTTTTTTAACAAACAGTATTCACTTTTGTATTGGGTTAGTATTGGGGGGCTAAAATCCAGATTATTTTTTTTTTTTTTTTTTTTTTTTTTTTTATTTTT
>OMLO01005027.1_pt1 | contig 11083 bp, 5 predicted proteins | sample 1674811 | NCBI WGS metagenome assembly OMLO01 (sample SAMN06265003, study PRJEB25207) | coral metagenome | isolation source: Coral host | place: Mexico:La Bocana,Puerto Morelos, Mexico | collected 2008-11-13 | reverse complement strand
TCAACAAAAACTGGTGGTAATGATAGTGATGAAGAGAAAGAAACAAAATCGGAACTGAAGGAAAAGAAAGGGAAAGAACGAGCTTCCGCGACGAAAACCGAAGATGAAATCTCTGAGAAAAAGTCAAAGCGTCCTCTTACAGTTATATTACGCTTTTCTCGCTTTTGGGATGCAAAAAAGTAAAGAAACTTAAAGGGCAACCTTGCATTGTTCTCTATAAAAAAATGTTACGTAATGACTGTTATGGTAAAGACGTTCATGATCGCAGACACGTCTGTTGTTAGGTTTTGTGTCCAGACGTCCAGACTGTTATCATGCAGAATCAATAAAATGCCACTCTCCGACAAAAGCTAACGTCTCAATTTTTATTTATTTATTTATTTATTTTCCTTCAAATCTTAGCTAGTACATAGATATGTAAATATAACGCATAAAAAAAAAAAAGAACAGAAATTACATCACTAAAATTGAGTTACATTGTATAACGTCTCAATTAAAATTGATTTGCAACATTATATTATTTCTTGCCAGATTTCCAACTCGAAATTTGTTTGTGACACTAACGACGGGAGATCGACCTCAAATCAGAGTTACTGCAAGTGTAAAGAAATACACTGCAGCTCAGGTAACGTCTTCATAGGAAGTTTCTACCGGAGAGATTTTATCTGTCCACAGTCTCCTTATCGGGGCAATATTCTGAATTTTGTCTATTGTCTATTCAATTCTTGGCTTCAGTTTGGACTCCATCATGTCGTTTTCCCTTTCTTCGTCGTAATCAGCCTTGCTTCATTGTTTTTTCTAATGTCATGTATTATGAATAAACTTTAGTTTTGTAGCTGGCCCTGGTTGTTTGAAAGTTGACTTACGCTCAGATCCATGATTAAACCGACAAGCCTTTTAAATACAACTCTAAGTTTTATCTGCTTTCGAGCCCTATTATTTTGAGGCAAACATGCTCCACATTCAAAAATGATGCTATTGAAGATTGTGAGATGGATGATCGCTTGGAGTCATGATCAGCTGCAGATTTTTCTCCTTCCCGCCAATTTTGAGTCGGACGGAGTGATGTCACATAAACACAGCCTGGCTGCCAAGCCAGTTTCAAAATGGTGGCCAACGAAGTCGCTTCTTTCGAAACGAATTCCTTCAGGATAACGGGCACTTCAGAGGCTGAAACTTCGGTGATTGGAAAAACTGAATGTTTACTTGCTATTAGCGAAGACAAAAAAAGCAAGCTCTTTTGAGTGACCTTCTCCCTCAACGTACATTTCTAAAGCATGAAATTCGTCGTTCATTTATTGTCCGCATTCTTTTTTACTAGTATATAGGGAATTTTAAAAGGAAAAATGTACCTTTTAAAAATAAAACTTGTTTTTCTTATGTGGTTACATCAGTAATGCACTCTATGTTTTATTTCCTTTATTATTTTTATTATAATCATTATTATTGAATTGAGGATCATTTCACGGTTGGGGGTGATTTCGGGGTCGGGATCATTTGGAGGGGCTGGACAGATCCCAGGACCACAAATGATTGCCTTATTGGACCTGAAATGATCCCGTGCAATAATATGGAATGGCTTGGATTTATATCAGAGGAAAGTGGAAACATGTATTGCCATGAAGCTGAGTTTTATTACCGTAGCTTAAAACGAATAGCTATTTCGAACTTCCAACTATCATTGTAAAGGAACTTAAGCAAACGTACGCCGGCCAAGGAAAATTACAGAATCTGGACGAAAATTCAAATGTTACACGCAAGGTGTTTTACAAGTCTACTCCTTAGTCGCAGCGCCACATTTAGGACAGGACTTCATCATTCTAGAGCATCGAGTTCGCGTTTCTACGTGGCTCGCCAACTTGATCCTGGTGTTGCCAGTCGGTTGACGTTAATGGTCTTATTTGCTTATGACACCGAAATTTCAATACTTAGCCAAGGAAACATCTGTTGCGTATGTTGCGTTCTCAAAAGGAACCTGATAATAATTTTGAAAGTCCATTTTGATAATGGAATGATGCAACTCATCATAGCATTACAGTTAGTAACAGAATTCCGGCGAAAGTATCAAAATGGAGGTGGTACCTGTACAAGCTACAATTGAAGATGGTTTTATTCCCGCCAATTTCCTATCAACAACATTCCACCATTCATGCCACTCCTTATCTTTTGGTCGGGATCATTTGCTGTCCTTGATGACCATTTTTCGGTCCTGGATTATTGCGGACCCACACAGTACGTCACTAAATTAAAGATCAAATTTTCGCTTTTTCTGCATTAGTTTAATCTTGATTTGAAAAACCTGACCCAGCCCTCACTCTACTTTAAAGCACCACAAGCAACTCACCGTAAAACTATGTTTGGGTGACGAGCCTTTTTTCCTTTTTGGCGAGGCAAAAAGTAACTAAAGTACCGAAATAGTTAAAGAAAACGATTAAGAAATTGCAAGAGGACAGAAATAAAGATCAGATCAGAAAAGATCAGAAAAATCATGACAAGCAGAAATAAAAACAGAAACCTAGAAGGATTTCTTGGGGATTTCCTTTTTCGGGACTCAAATCTCCACGTACCGGTCCGGGGAGAGGTTATTACGGCCCCCAAGCCAGTTTGAGAATGCCCTCTTGTGCAGCAGTGAGGTTCGAACCCACGACCTCTAGAGACCTCCCTTGTATCCCTTGCTGGCCACGTTTAACGCTCAGCCACCCTAAAATCTCTTGGGAATATTGGCATAATTAGCCGGAATTAAAACGGGCTAGATTCAAGCAAATTTCTAGTTCGATAGATCGGCATAGAGCTTGGCAAGATGCTAGACCGTTTGCGTATTCAAATTAGATGAACTCTTTTTTTGCAAGCAAAGCTGACCTCGTATAGATTGAAGTAGGCAAACTACCTTTGACATTCTCTCATTACATATGAAATCTTACGTCAAAGATTACTCAATTGCCTTCTAATAGCAATGGAGGATCGATTTGATACTAAAAAAGAGGCTATTTCGGACGACACGATAAGTTTCATCAGGGAAAGCTAAACGATGTGTGTTACGTAAGAACTGAAGCTAAATGAAACAGTACTGTTCTAGAAAATATGCGAACACTTTCGTCGAGTTCAAACACTGTTGTAGCTCTGAACCAGACTGAGTCGCAAATTCAAAAGAATTAGTGCACTGTCCACGCGTGCACGGGAGTGTAGTTTCTGGCCTGTTGCGATTTGACTTGAAGAATTCTTTTACAATCCAAAGATACTAAATGAAGTGGAACATCATCTATGTAAGGTAGAAGTACGTTAAGAGTATACGAAGTAGGTAGCACTCTTAGTACGACATGGCAATATTCATATACAGTATCTAACCGTATTTTCCAGAAACATTGCCGCAGAATGTGTGGCTTGGCATCTTCTCCCCCCCCTCTGTCCTTTTCAGTTGGTGTTTAGCCCAAGCTACACCCGTCTGAAGCTCAGTTCGCGCGGTGACTCCCGGAGTTCTATAACTGTTTCTATAAGTATGCCCGAGGACATCATTAAGTCCAGTGAAAGTGCAAGTCTAACGATTTTCTAGCAAGCTTCGTTCATTATCGTACATGAAACGGGCCTTAGATGTATTAACAGTCATCATTTAGCCCCCTAATCGGTAGGCCATTTGCACTGTGGTGATAATGTTGTGATTGCTTTATACAGCAAAGAGTATTAGATACATCAATTTAGGGCTTAGACGTGCGTTATTTGGCCTAAACTTTGATGTGGCTAAAGATTTAGAAATAATCTGTTGTATACTATTGAAACGCTAGTTTCCCGCTCAATGTACATCCGCGAAATTGTTATTTGCGAGCAAAGCACGGCTACGAACGGAGTCAAGAAAATTCAGACTCCTGAGAAGAATTTCCTTTTTTTATCAATTTCAGGCGTTCTCGGTCTAGTTAACTATCAGAACTGTCCATGATTCGCCCTCGCGGAAGCAATTTATTGTGTGCCTTCTCGTCCATAATTTACGTACTGGGAATATGACGTGGAGTGTTCGTTTACTCATAACTGAGTATGGCCTAGTTTGTTTGAATTTCAATTGATTCTAGACGTGGAAAGCTCTTGTTCAGTCCATTTAGGACGCTGTAAACCTTTAGAAAGTTATAAATCAGCAGTCCGCGCCGTTTTGATATGCGTTTGTACATGCTGATTTAGACTCGAATTTCATCTTGAAATGAACTCTTAATTAAATTACACAATTAATGATTCGATGAATAGACCGTGAATTTAGTATTTCTCGCCTTAAAAGGCACACAGGAGAGTTATTTCCTTTTATTTGAGCTACACTTAGCCTTGTGGGACAGAATTGTAGCAAGATTATCGGTGACAAGTCAAGGGCATGTTTTGCAAATACAGACAGATATAAATGTATGTAACTGTAAGCTTTAATCATTATATATTATATATTTTATTACTTAAAATACACGTTAAAAGTTAAGTACTGTTAATTTCAGGAGGCTGGCTTCTAGTCGCCAATTTGCTGATAAAAAGCTCTACTCCACCTGCGATGGGCTGGGACCCTGAGACAACATACCGCGGAGTCAGCAACTATCACAACAACAGAATGGCTATCCCATTAAGCGTCATGAAGGAGCTGAAGACACACTTGTCTTTCACTCAACTTAGATTCCACTGCAGTAAACAGCAGGGACGTACGTTCCACGTGACCACGGTCGCTAACAGCACTGGTGAAGCTGTAGTCCAGTACTTCAGCGGCGAGACGGACGCACGTCCCCTTGCTTGCAATTCGTTTAAGAGACTGGATGGAGACAACTCTCAGTTAGCCATGCAGTGCGATCGATGGGGCTCAAATAGTAACGGGAAATGGGGAAACCGTAACAGAAGAGGAGAATATATGATGTATACTCAATCGGCATTTATACCTGATGAGAATAGATGGTCTGTCGCTAATGGCAAATGGTGGTGTGATGATCATGGAAACAACATGATATCGTCAGGAGATTTCTGGAAAGTCTATGTGCGCTGAGATTTAGATAAGAGTCATAGAATTGTTGAAGTTAGCGTTTTAAGGCATTTGGTCGTTTTCTCTGAAACAAAACATATGAAGCAATTGATGTGAAGCAATTGAAACAATTACTCAGAATATAATTCTCAGGGGATTTCTGGGGCATCTAATGTAAGCTAATATGTAGTGCATTATCACAGAAACACTGAAAAAGACTTGTGTTTTCCGGCACTAGGCTAGCATTTGGTTTTCATTTATTGTTAAGATAAAAACGTTAGTAAAAAACAAATAAGAAGCCAAAGCTGCGTATTACACTGTTATGAAACAAGACGGGCATTTGAGAACACGAGCCGCAAGTGCGTGTTTTCTACATTTCTCAAGTGTTTTCAAATGTCTGGAGTGTTTTATCATAGTGTAATACACGGCTTAGGCTTCTTCGTTTGCTTTATGATACATATTTTAAACGCCGCGAGTAGAAACCGATCAAAGTACACAGATCTAATGCCACTAAAGCGCTACCCGGCGACGTCTTAAAACTTTCTGCTGCTTCACAGAGAACTCTATCACAAATTTCATCTAAGAAAATGTTTTTCGTCATCTCTAAGAAAAATTTTTACGAGGTAATGTGGCGGAAAACAGTAACACACGCTTTTTCTACGTTTTATTATTCTGATCAAGGATGGGTTTTTGATCAATCAGAGCGCGCGCACGGTCCTATCTATATTATAAAGTAAGGTAATGTGCTGCTATATTATACTGAGTACGCTGTATTATTAGTACTGAGTCAGCTGTAAAAACACATGGAAAAGAAAAAAAAACTTGTAAATAATGTATCTATGTGTATAATGAGATCCCTGATCAAAAAACAAGTAAGCCGTACGCCGAGTGACCCAGTAGACTGAATGATCTAGTTTTGCTTGAAATCTCTAAGAGCATATAGGAGTAAGGTACGAATCACTTGTGGTATTCGTTTGTCGTTAATTTCAAAAATAACTTGTTGGATTTCGCATCTCCATGAAGACGCCGATCGCGGTTGGCGAGATCGTGACTCTCAAAATTTGTACGTTGCGTTTAGAAAAATAATATAAAAAACATAAACCCTATAAAGTTCTCTTAAATAATAATACTGCAGACTATACATTCTTTCGGAGTAACTCTAACACCATTTTATAGCCTTTCATCCGTTGCATCTAGCTATGTAGTTAAGGTTCACAAAAATTCTTTGTTTAGGTAACATGTAGGCTCGCTTTCCACCGCTCTCCCAGTCTCGTGTCTGGTCCGCGGCGAGCTCCTTTCCTAGCGGAGCCTAGGTAACATGAGATCTAGGAAGTAGATGATACACCTATTTGTGCAAACGTTACCAAGTAGTAACGTAGTTCCCTGGTTGTTTTGATGTTTTAAAGAATATCTTTTCAAACATATTGTACATCGATTTCAAAGAACGGAAACCATATTAACCATATGGTGGTTGGAAATCAGATCTGAATTAGCATATATTTTCACCTTAATTTTAACTCCTCATTTTCTCCTTAATAGTCTGATTTGATGGAGAAAGCATCCCAAACATTCAGGATAGTGTCTTAGCAACTTTCAAAATAACTTAACGTTTTCCAAAAATACCCGGGCGTCGTATTTTTATGTCTCTTCTCGGGGTGTTTGGAAAAGTCAGGTCTCTTATGTTTGACATACACTATACCAAATTTCAATTGAAGAATCAACATGAAATTGAACTACTTCCATTTACAAAGTCAGTTTTTAATCTCTATTAACTGATTCTCGGTTTTTGAACTGGTGAAACCGTTGGCCTAGTTAATTTAGATTGCTTTTTGTCAGGCCAACAGCGATGATAAAGGGTGAAAAACTCTCACATTAATTTGCACAGTGTGCATATTTTTAAGCTTATGCCTATAACTTTGTTTAATTTAATTCCATTTGTAACTTCTAGTCAGTCTTTAAATTAGTGTGTACTCAATTATAACGTTTTCCAAAAGCTTTTCAGTCAGAATTTCTCTAGTTGCTGTATCAAATTTGAGAAATAAAACTGTTTCAATGACATAATTTGGTGCTTGAAATTACAGTTACTATATTCGAGTGCACTCATTCATGTTTAGGGAAGGACTCTGATCAGAAATAAACACTATGGTATTTTGTTATCATTCAAATTTTAAGGCTGAAAGATTAGTGGGGGAGCCTTATATTGGAATTCTGTAAAGAGGATCGACTTTGCGATTCTGAAACTTTAAGTAGCTTAAATCATTCGTCCCTTTATTTATAAACAATTGCATATACATTTTTACTTCGTTATTTTTTGCCTTGGCGCACCTGTAAGCTAGCTGGTGCATATCCTGTAGACTGTGCTCAGTATCAAGTTTATGGTATACACATCTTTACCATTGTTAAATGTGTTGTCCAAATAAAATTAACTGTCTACGTCTATTTTCTGTAATGTGTAATGATCAGACCAAAATCCAATTTTATAACCTCTCCTCTTTTTATTTATTTTACTTACTGTTTCAGATAAATTTATTAATGATTAAAAGCTGTAAAAGTTCTCGATTCTGATTGGCCGGAGAAGCCCAACCTACAGTTACTTCAGTCAAAACATGAAACTGATCTGTAATAATTTAAATTCGGTGCGATTTGCCAGGCGAAAAATCTATGACTTCATGTAATGTATGCGTAAAATATGCGTGACGTTTGTTTGTATTGAGTTGCATTATGGGATTAAAACTAGTGAGTTGAACACATGGCCGCCATCGAGCAGTTGTTGATTTTATTCGTCGCGTTGCTCCTCCTGATACACTTCACTTCAACAATCATATAACAAGATCCGGCGTAAATTTCTAAATTAATATAGCGATATATAACGAAAAACGAAACGTATGAGTCAGTCTTCCTCTGAACATGAAGCAGTTAAATGAAATTCAATCGACAACTCCGTAACAAGTCAGGTACTGTACAGTTTAAACAATCTGATCTGCCTACTTTATTCCTTTCCGTTTGGATATACGACTCCATCTCATTCTTTCATCTCAGAGAGAAAGATAAAGAGAAACCAATATGTGACCAGTTTCTACAATCAATTTAAGGTTGTAGTCGGTATGAGGAATTTTTTAAGGGGGATAAATTAAAGGGTATAGGATACGGATATAAATAGGTAGATAATCTTTATTTTAAAACGATGAGATTTAAAGGCAAGTCGTTTGTTTCTATAGGTAGGAAAACTACAATAAGAATCTAAAATCAATTATATAGGAACTCACCAAAGCTACCAGTAAGTAGAGATATCACTTTTCAAAATACTTTTTTGCAATAGTTATCTTGTTCGCTTTTCAGAGAGAGAGCAGGTGTTTTCTCCGCAAACTTTAAATATTATTTGTTTTCTTCCTGCAACATTAATGAAGTGCGCGACTTGCACAAAATGGAGTCAAACATAGCTGTGCGAACTAACAGATATTTTCCTCTGCAAATCTTCCTTTTCTGGAAAAAGTACTTTGGTTGACACTGCTTGATTTGTTGGTTTCTTAATGAATGATTTTCTTTCTTTTTTCTTTTTTAATACAAAACAGGCTCATTTGGCGAGACAGATGACTTCAAGCTTGGAACACACGCTGTTATCATCCATACTACTATTACTTTCTTATGAGGATAACAAGAGACGCAATTCATGTCATCGAAATATCAGAATTTTTTTTGACTTCTCCAGTGTTAAAATGTGAACTATGGAAAACAAAAAAAAATTGCCTATAAGTTGAAGATCGGTCCTTGAAAAAACACTATGTTTAATTTGTTTACCGTTATCTTCTATTTGATCAATAAACAACTATCAATAAACCTTTTGAGATTAAATTTTATTTAGGCTATGATTCCAACCATTTTCGCAAGAAAAGATTTTTGGGCTTTACGGCACAAGGCTGGTATTTTATGCTTTTTTCCGTTTAGACAACAAATTTCAATAAATAGCTTTACTGCAAACGTATGGCCCGTGTTTCATTAAATACTATGGGAAGACACAACAGCTCCAGTTAAGCTCATTTAGTGAATTTGACCACCACAAGATTGGATGCCGCATGTGTGTTAAGAAAAATTTCAACTTTTTAAACTCCCCAAACGGCCATTTTTGTTCTATTTTGTTATATCTCTTGAGAAAAGGGAAAGCTATTTATCGAAAAATGTGGAGTTCAATGACCATTTAAACTGAACATGGATTTAACGAACAGGTCCCAGACCTTCACTTGTTTATGTTATGGTTTCGATGCAAGACGTGGTGTGGTATTAGCTTGTTCCACTTTCCGATACACTAGATGGATAATCAGTGTAACCATGTCATACTGGTCTTCTTCTGTAGCTCGTCTTTCAACTTTCTCTTTTAAACAGGTCCTATCGAGTCAACAGCACACTACTCGGCTTGCTTTCAATTCAGATTTCTTTTATTTGCGTGTGAGAAAACAAACTCTTGAAAATTCAGTGTCTGCTTTATTACAATTGCGGCTGAAAACTTTCGAAACATCTAAGCTGGTGAATCAACCAAATCATCATAACGTTATAACAACTTTATTTATACCGCGCCATTCCTACTTTTAATTAAGGCGCGTTTCAAAGAAATGTGTAATACTATACAATCAGGAATAAAATCTATATACAACGGATCAAGGTTTAAACCCTAAATACAGTTCCAAAATATTCACAATGTCTACAAAGCAATGAGAAGCTGTCCACAAATAGTTTTAAAAGGTGTGTTTCCAGGCCTATTTTGAAGTTCTCGATCGAGAGCTCTACAACGATTAGAAGTAATTTAAATCTAGCGAAACACATTGAAGTCTTGCTCTCAACGGGTTTTTATCGGGTACCTTTCCTCTTATTTAATTTTCTGTCAACTCAAATCATCTTCAGACGTTTGATCTCCTTTCTGTCCTAGCAAGCTCTTGTTTTCTCTTATCTTACTTATATGTGAAAATATTAGTTTTTGGCAGCTCGATAAGCATCATAGCCATTACAAAAATAATATCAATCTAAATATTATCCCAATGCCCCAATGCCACCAGCAATGGTAATAACCTGTGTCGTGTGGTTGTTGTTAATTATTTTTCTTGTTGCTGTTAATCTTGCTATGTTTATGTCATTAATAAGAATTTTAAACATGGAACATGTTCCGATGAAAAATTTGCGTCATTTCTAACAATGCTGCGACAAATGCACACAAAGAAAAGTGGACATCTCAATAAAGGTATTGTAGTTGTTTTTTGGCTGCATTTTGAGTTTGGAGAGGTTAAGCAACCCTAACCCTAACCCTAACCCTAAAACCCTAATTTGCTCCTCGGTAGCCGAAGCGAAACGGATAGCCATTTTTGTTCAGTTTTCTCCCGAGCTAGCCAGTCAGAATGCGCAGAAAGCATTATTCACTTATGCGGTATATACTAATAATCAATATTGCTGCGGTGATATTTTTATTTTCAAATATCATCATCATCATCATCATCATTTATTTGCCACTTTTAAATTAAAAACTACAGCATTAACAATTAAGTGAGGGCGAGGAGACCTCCAAGAAACCACCAGGCTTATAGGGGAGGCCACCTCGGTTATAAATTTGGACTTGAAAGAAGTCATTTAAATTACAGTAAAGACTTTGGAATTTTGGGTCAAAGTCAGCATCCAAAGTTGCCCCACGGCTAGATTTTTGTGCGGGAACATTTTAAGTGTCTTATCACGGAAGCTGTTGATCATTTGAGTCTCATTTTTGGGAAAGGGGCTTGGAACTTGACCAACTTAAAATTCAAGTTGTCTTAAGCCCGGAAGGTTCACCGGAAGGAGAGATGCTGAATACTTTAAATTGACTAGTACATTGATCAGTTACCGGACAAAAATTCTCCAAAAATCCCTCGGATAGGAGGGGTCGTGACTATCGTCACATTCCCATCTCCCCCCATCCTCACTGATTATCCAGAGACTTTCAAATGAAATAAAGACGGTAGTCGATTCGTTGTATCCCCAATTGGCGCACTCTTTGGCTAACTGAGAATTATCATCCTCCATTCGTACAAAAGAGCCACAGGAAGAGGGCTTCACATCCGTCTGACCGCTAAAGTACTGGACTACAGCTTC
>OMLO01005026.1_pt1 | contig 11087 bp, 8 predicted proteins | sample 1674811 | NCBI WGS metagenome assembly OMLO01 (sample SAMN06265003, study PRJEB25207) | coral metagenome | isolation source: Coral host | place: Mexico:La Bocana,Puerto Morelos, Mexico | collected 2008-11-13 | reverse complement strand
TTGTTAATCGAAGAATTGATCAAATTTACCGGATAATCCAGGTTTAGAAAGATAGTTCGAAGCTTGTCGCATTCTTCTGTAAAAATTCTAAAAAGGGGCGGTTAAAAACTCTCAAAAATAATAATAATAATAATGATAATAATAATAATAATAATGATGATAATAATAATAGATTTATATAGTGCTTTACAGTTTTAAAAATAAAATTTACATTAGAAATTTACCTCAGTGATAAGAAATTACTAACAAATAAAATAGCTAAGTTGTGAAGATGACCATAAAATTAAGAATCATTAAAGTCTTTAATTGAAAACTAACTCATTAACTGACTAACTTAACTAATTAACTAAGTAACTAACTAACTGACTAGCTAACCTATCTAATTTACTAATTAACTAAACTAACCAAAAAAATCTAATTATAAGCTCTTTCAGTTTATATACACCACATGGCAAATCATAGACTTAGGGTTACTTCAAACCTTGGTGGGTGTCCCCTAGAAAAAAATTTGTATGCGTGCTGTTTTCAAAGAAACTCGAAAAAAAGCCACAAGCCAATGAAATAACAGAACTCCTAGCATTCACAGTATGCAAACTTGAGCTTCACGGTAAAGCGTTAGTGTCAAAGTCACCTTCCAGGTGCACACGGTTCAATCGTGTTTAACTCTGGGCAAAACTAAAGGAAAGGGACATGCTTTGCTAATTAAAACAGAAACAAAGCAAGGAACAAGTGCTGCACCGCAGGTTCAAGGAGGCACTCGTTTCAGACAGTGAAGAATGCAATGATGAAGAATAATCTGGGCTCGTTCTTGGAAGTCGCTTTCTCGTAGCATTGCTTTCTTCTGCTTTCCATTATTTTCTTACTGACCACTGATCCATCCAGAGATGAAGCACTTGAACCACGAGCCCTTGTCAGTTTCGGTGAGATTTTGCCTTCTATCAGGATGAAATTCATCATTGTTTAGTCATGGCTTTGTTTTGCTTTTTATCCAAGGACTTTTCTCTGTTCTGGAGCATTTCATGACAATGAAATGAATTGGTTTCCAAAATGTGACCACAGTTATTGAGAGTAAACAAAACTTGCTATCGAGTTTAAATAGGGTCTTTGCCGCGAAAAGTTGCTAGGGGAATTAATGACTTATGAGGATTATGACACCTTGGCGGTTTATTAACTTTGATTAAAATATCTCTTTTTGTTGATGACTCGCACACGTTTTTATATTTTATGTACATTTTTAGGGAAATGATACCTTAAATAACGAACTTAAATATTCTCGAAAAAAAAATCGACCGACGTAGCCCTATGAAGGTTTGAAGTAACGTTAACCCCGAGTTAAGCCCTGATAAGTAACAGACAGGACACTTAGCTTATGACAGACTAATGGTGTACAACATGCCATGCAAGACGTGGCCTAACATAACACAGATCAGTTGCCAACTGTATGTTAGTTACATGCAGTGCTCATGTACACATGTACCGGTATATAGTTTTATCATAAGAATTTGTAATTTGCATTATAATATACCATAAATGATCTAATAAATGCCCAGGGCTTTTATTAAATGTTTGTGGTGCAAGGGGGTGCATTAGATGTGAGCCATTTTATTGAAGAGAAGAATTTATTGCAAGTTTACGTAATAATTACTTACACATTACCTACTTACCGGTACTTAGAATTTCATTGCTTTATATCAACGCATGGACAACAGTAAGTTTAAAACTCTATATCAATGTGGCAAGATCAAACAGGATATAATTCATAAGCCATTGCTATACAAGCAAACAAATAATTTTGTAAAATAAATTGCACTATTTTGCTTTTCAGAGTGTTTTTTTGAGTTTGACAATTTATTTTCTATTACAAAAAGGGTGGTTATTAGAGAGGGGCGTCTATTTTGAACTTTACAACACACGAAGGGCATTTAATGTATAGGAGGTGTTTATAAGGGAGGGGGGTTTGCAATTGTACAATACTGTTTAATTGCATTTCATTTCTTATGTGTATCATTTTCAGGTGAAGCAGCTCTCTCAACCACAGGATGAGGGATATAGAAGATCTATTAGAAAGAAACAGAAAGTCATGTTTAATTTTGGAAAAGAGTAAGTCATAACACTCACAGTTTTCACAGTCATGTGAGTGTAGCCATTTCTGTTAGCATAACAACATTCTTTTATATGTACATGTATACATGTGAACGATTTTAATTACATTGTTTAACTCAATGGCTTGACTCAGTGTACATGTAGTCGAAAGGAACACATGGAGTATTTAATTATTATACTATAAATAAATTGTTTGACAAATACAGAAGTCACTTGAGTAATAAAACTAGCAGACAGGTAGTTTCCATTCATGCTTAGTAATTTGCTTAACAATAAATTAACTTGAAGAGGACTCGCATGTGAAATGGGTAGAATGCTTAGAATGTGTTCTCATCTATCAAGGTCGTTGAGTAGGGCTGTACAAGAAGCAACAAAAACTTGTGGTCAGTGTTACAGCTACATGTAGTGTATGACTGATTTCCACAGTTCGTGTGATATGAACTGCATATGTCCAGCCACCTACATGTATAGTTAATGGTTTCTAAAAGTCAAATTTGGGAGGGTGGATTATAGCAACCCCAAATTACAAGTCCACATTGGATTTTCTCAAATGGAATAATTTTGATTTTGTTGTCTCAAGCCAATTTTCATTTCATTCTAATACTGTACACTGTAGATACTTTGTCAGTCATCTATGTACATGTAGTCGGAAAGTAAGTGAGCCACTGATTGTATTACACTACATGAAGTCAGAACTGCACATGTCTATAGGAGTGCTTTGTGTACTTACATGCTAATCTCATTTCTGACTCTTTCTTATTTGCTATATGGTACATTGTATATTTTTTCATTCTTTTGCTCACTACAATGTAGATTGTAGATGCACAGTTTATTCACCAAGAGAATTATTTATGGTTCATATGTTAGACTCTGAAACAGCTGAGCTTAAAAGTCTTTATTTAATAATATTTGTAACTTTGAGTTTAAAGTGCAAAGAGGACTGAGTAAACATTCACTTTATTAATTTAATTAACAACTTTTCCTTTACCTACTGGTAAATGGCAACATTGGATATCAAAGAGTTTTGTTTAATGCAATTAATATTTTGTTAAGTATGATAACTGATCAATAAATGAAAAAAGGCCTTCCTAAGCATATGATATTGTTTAGAGGTAGATAATTAAAAGTCCTTGCTAACTCTATTGTACATTAAATTATTACATTAAAAATCAGTTTTCTTTAGGGTGGAGTCATTATAAAGATAACTACAAATATTGCAAGGTAGTGACACTCTTGTACCAGTTGTAGACAATGTACCACCTGCTAACAAACCTGCCTTTATGTGCAAAATATAGAAGGTTGATACAATTAATTATTAATGGCCCATTCACAAGCTGTCTGCAAATACCTGCAAAGCTTCTCAGATTTCTTTCCATGCAGAAAAATTGGGTTGCAATACTCTGGAAACTATCTTGAGTTCATTAGTTTGCACTTTACTGCTCATCAATTTGAGAATTCGGAGCTCAACTTCCATCAGCTTAGTGTTATTGTGCTCATAATTCATATGAACAGTTGGATTTGATATTATGTAGCCAAAGGCATGTAAAACAGACAGAAGGTTTTGTGTCTGTAAGCCTATGGAATCAATTCCGGATTTCACCTGGGACCTCTTCAGTACTTGCTTGGATTTTAATATTTTGGGAAACTGTGTCACTTGGCCATTTAGGTGAGGAATTGCTGTTAGGTTTAAGAGTGCCTCTTTGAAGGCATGCTCTTTTCTACATGCATTAACCAGACTCTAGCTGTTTACATAAACTTCCAGTCCAGCTACTAATTTAGATGCAGTGTCCTCTGTTATAAAATAATGTACATTATTTGAAGTAAAAAGGGATGAACATTACTTTACATATGTTAGTAACTGGCACAAATAGTTTAACATAAAAAGTTTGATATTTTTTATTCTACTTTCTGTTTTAAGGCAATATAGCTGCATGTACAAATGTACATGTATGTGCAAGGGGCTGTATAATGGGTCATGCTGTAAAATTTCATTTGTGATTTGTTTAAATGTTTGCTATTCAATTTGGATGTGGAATTCACAAATTTATTTAAAAGGTAATATATACTGTATGAGTTTATGTGGAATAATTGACACAAATCAGTGAGTTGATTAAGCTGTGCACACCCTTACACTCTGTCACCCCTACTGTAAGGTTGTACAGAAGAATTACTTAAAGCAAGCAAGCATGCATGCTACATGTCTTTCTTGCCAGTGGTGGAAATGAGTGCACAGTCAACACAAGATGTCGGCAAAGAATGAGACAATAACTGGTGCATGTCTATTTCTACCAGCTGATCATTATGTACTTATAAGAATATTTATCAATGATTGCTTCAGATATTAACACAACCAAGAGGTCACTTGCTATTCTTGTGTGGTTAGGAGCAAGTTACATTACATTACACATACATGTAAGATTTGTGTACCTTAATCCTAAATTAAATTGCCAAGATAAACATTCACCATTAGTCTTTTGTCTTATTACCAAGGCTCTTAAGATTTGATAACAATGGGCCAGGAAGACAACTCAAGCAGCCTCCAGCTGCATTCCTTGAAGCTGATGTGGCTGAGGTAAGAGCGATAGTTATAATACTTATACTTAATTAATAATACTTATATCCATACAATGCGGTGCTAAAACCCTGATATTTCAAACCTCAACATGCAGTGATGGATAAAAAGTAGAAAAAGGTGAATCAGAGGACGGACAACTGCTGATGTAAAAACGCTTACAAGTAAAAAAATTATTAATAAAAAATAATTTTTTTGGTCTTAGACTTTCATCAGTTACTGATGAAAACTGTTGAAGGTCTAAAATCCAAATGTTTTATAGATTTTTTTGTCAGTGTAATAAATCTTAATTTTTACTATTTATAGGTTGATGTCAATGAGCCTCGTCTTCCTCCAGAAGTTGTGTATATGCTGAAGAGTGTCAAGTGAGTGTTAACCAACTCTATATAATGATATAATGTAGAATCTAGACTTCATACTTGAGGTTATTATCTCGGTGGTACATGTCACTCAATACCTTAAGATTTAACATGTATATTTTACATTGTAAAATTATGACAACTTGAAGTGCAGTCTTGTGACCAAAGCTTTGGTTTCCTCTTTGTCTTGTAGGGTCTTTGGCCATTTTGAAAAGCCACTTTTCTTTGAGCTGTGCAAATACATCGAGACTAAGTTTGTTCCAGCCAATGCTCTTCTGTTTAGACCAGGCCAGGTTGGTATTTCCATACATGTTGTATATGATGACTTTTTGATCTGTCTGCCACTTAACATCAGTCCCAGTATTGTATCTGATTCAGTGATTTAGAGACAGTTTAGAACATTTGTTTAGTCTGCCCAAAACACAGACCAAATCCTAGTTAAGTTTGACAGGAAATGGTCACAAAAAAAAACACTCTTCTAGGTCAGGGAAAAGTCAGGGAATATTATTTTGAGTCTGTAAGGAAAAGTTGACATGTTGAAGAAAAGTAAGGGAAAATTGAAACGATTTAACACGGCTGATTTGATATACTGTACTGCAGTCAAACCTCCAGTTGAAACCACCTCTTGTAAGCGATCACTTCTCCTTAGAAACCAGTTTTCAAAAATACCAAATTTTTCCAAGTCAAATCACTATCCTTGAAACCTCTTGTAAGTGATCACCTCTCGTCAGTGACCGCGACCACTTTTAGAGGTAAAAGTTTGTAATTTACTTTTGTTTTTAACCTCCTGTAAGCAACCACTTCACACATAAAAGAAAAGAATTTGGATAAAAAGGTGTTGTTGTTTGTCAGAAAGAAACAACAATACCCTGAATAAATACTTTGGAAAGCTTAAATATGTTTTGGCTTCTTGATGTTATTATATGGGCTTAGAAGGGCACTGACACTGGCGTAAGTTTCCACAGGTACCATATGCTAATGACAAAAATTTGACTCGTAAGTGACCATCTCCCATAAGCGACCACCAAGTCTGGGTAGTCATGTGTGGGATGTTTGATTGTATAGTATTGAAGGACAATTTGGGGTCACTCTGATCTCAACAGTGTTTTCCTCAATGAAGAAGGTAAATGTGTTGAAAACTATCAGTGTTGATAAATGACTAGAGCAGACAGTTGTAAGGGGAGGCTTGAAGTTGCTAATACAGTACATGTACATCTGAAATTTTGTATTCATTTTATTTGGTGGGGGACAGCAGTGTATTAATTTTTTATCATGGAAAGTGACGTCTAGCAAGAATGTTGAAGCCTTTGTGTCAACTACATGTACAATGTATCAGCTGTCTCCATGTATGTGCTGTGTGTATTTTTGTTTGGGATGGATTGTCCTTTGTTTTATTTTAGACAAGAAATAAAAATAAATGCAAATTTGTCTTTCTCCTATAAGTCTATATGGCAGGTGTTCAAAGGGGAAGGAGAAAGAAAACACCTGCTATACAGAAACTTATTTCCCTTGCTCACTCTCATTGCGTCACTTGCCTCACTTTTACATAAAATCCTTTTAGAAACTGGCAGATGTATGTTTACGTTTCAGATTGACGATAGCATCTATGTGGTGCAGAGTGGGAAACTTTGTGTCTCTGTTGTTGAAAAGGTTAGCATCGAGGATACTAAGTTAATCATAGTCAAGGCTGTCATCAGAAGATTGCAGTTACAGTTGCAGTAATCTGTTTAGTGCAATCTGATCTTGGTGAGAGTTGCTTACTGAGAAACTGGAGAAATGTCAATGTTGAGTTTTCACTAAGGTATCTGCTTTTTTCACTTATGCATCCGTTTGTAACTTGAAACTTTCCTTTTATGTTTTCACCATAACAACAGAACTTGAACCCTGCAATAGACAAGTTCTGTTTTTTTTTGTTATGCATATTCTCATCCCCAGTGAAGCACAGGACACAGGAAAAATACCCCATTAAAAAGCACCAAAGTTTTGTTCATGGCTAAGTTGGCAAAAAGAGGATAGAATCTCAATGTAATCTTTATATTATACCAGAGTTTTATCTTCCATGAAAAGCCGGGAACTGTTTGTTTTATCAGGGTTGCACTGAATCTCAGTCTGTTGTTTTTAACTAGTGGATGTTAATTGTGTATTGTATTTGTGTGTAACCAGGATGGTACAGAGGTGTGTATGAAGGAAGTACCTACAGGAGAGAGTATTTATAGCGTGCTTACCATATTAGACCTTCTCACGGTAAGTTTTACATTTCTCTGCTTGTTTGTTTAATTGTGTGTTTTTTATCCCACGGAGGTAAACAATAAAATTGAGTAATACAATTTGTTTAATCACTTTACATTGATTATTTTTCCTTTTCCTTGTATTTTTTAGCTCGAATTATTCCATGCGGTTATAATTAATTTATTTTTCTTGCCAACTGTAGTTTCTTGTCCAAATTAATAGAGAGATTCTGGGCAAGGCGGAAAAGTTGTTTCCCCAGTGAAATTTTCTTTTTAGTCGTGTGTTCTTGTTGTTTTTAGGGTCACCCAATGGCTTTGCCTCAGATATGCTGTCGGGCAGTTGTGGATACACACGTTCTAAGGTACGTTAACATCGCCAACACTCTTTTATGCCACACCACGACTAGTACTTTCGTTTCTTCGCACACTTGTAAGCTGTTCATTGTACTTTGTATTCTAGGTTACCTGGAAAAGCCTTCCAGACAGTTTTTGAACAACATCCGGATTCTTTGGTCAGAGTTGTACAGGTTTGTCGCATGAAAAATCTTGTCGTACTTGTTTAAAACCGAACCTCGTGAAAAACACTTTGGTTTTTGGTTACGGAGCAATACACATTTGCTTTTACTTTTATTTCTCAGTTCCATGCAGATATTTTTTTAACAGCCAGTTAAAATAGTAGTTACAGCTTCTTTGTTGATGTTTTAAGAGAACGGCAGAACAGTATTTTTCCTGTGCCATCAGAGCGCGGAACTTTCATAACCTGATCGTTTCCTTTTACAGATTATCATGCTTCGTCTTCAACAAGTCACATTTATGGCGCTTCACAACTTCCTAGGACTCAGTTACGAGCTTATAGCAAGCGTAAGTTCTCATACTCATTACAAATCATGACTGTGAACGTGTTTGGATATCTGATCTTAATCAGCGTAGATTTTTCGATTTTGTTTCTCCGTTTTCTCCTTAGGTTTAGTTTCGATAAAGAAGGCAGTCAAACACCCAAGACAGAGTTTGACCACATTTTAAAACATCTAGAAATTCGTCAAAAATACTTCGCTGCGCGTCGTATTTTCCACTCTCTTCTCAGTGTTTGGAGATCTCGATAAACCACGGTCTTACTACTTCAAAAGCAGTAAAGCGTAACACTTGTACGACAAACCTATATTCACATATGATTTGATTAAAGTAATTTGCCAGATAAAAATCATTATGTCGTCTTGTGTGCATGTCTAGAGCCCAGCCTCCCGGCGACGACCGTCAATCTATGGCATTACCTCGAGCCCGATAAAAGGCAAGAAAACAGAAGCTACTACAGGTTCTGACAGTCAGAAGACAGCAAAGAAGATCCCTTTAGAGGCGGACTCCGTTACGAACAGTGTAGCAAGCAGTAAAACGACTCTTGACTCAGTTGTAAGCATGTCCAAGGATAAAGAGGAGAAAAAAGGTACTTAGATCAATGTGAGACTTCTCTCTACAGTATTGATGCATCGTTTAGCAAACATGTAAAGAGAGGAAAGAAAGTCATCAGCTATTTAACAATAAGAAATCGACAGCGAATAATCTAATAGTTTTAGTAGAATTCTATGTGAAGTTAACTTCAAGTAATGGTTTTCAATTGTTTTTAGGTGTATTAAACTTCGCTCGTATTGAGTTGTATTTGAATTGCAGTTGTGTGTGCGCTTATCATTTTTTCTATAATTTCAATTGTTTTTGGTCAAGAACTCGTAAACTTTCTCCTTTTAGTCTTCTTTGGAATATAATTGCCATTTGCATCAAAATGTCCGTACAAAGCTTCACTCTAATGGCTGATAGTGTTCGATCACTCAGCCAATCAGGTTGCAGCATCTACATTCGTGTTCAAGTAGAATTGTACTAAATATGTAGAAGGCCTTTAATCAGTGTCTCACCTATTTTGCGTCGTTTGGACTTCAGGAGAACCACGTGGAATCTTGGGCAAGGAGAGTAGTAAACCAATTGCGATAAAGAAGGTGCCTTTACATCGGAGCGTTAGCTTCTCAGAGCCTGAACACGAAAGAAAAGTGGATAAACAAATTGGACGCTGTAAGTCGGCAGCGACGCTGGAAACCATGTGGGGGATTGGAAATGACACCGATAGTCTATCAGGTGAATGTTACCAGCGTATTGTCGTGAGTGTTGAGTGAAAGCTTGACGGTCTTTTTCTAACTATTCAGCCGGCTTAACTTGTTTGCAGATCTATCTGATTTTGAAGCAGCCCTTGGCCGTGCACGAATTACCACCCTCCCAGAATCACCCACCCGCTTGGCTACATTTGATCTGGAGGGTAGTGACACAGAAGGCAGTCCCACCTCCCTGAGCGAGGGACGCTTTGACTTCCCGTGCACCCCCGTGAGCGAGAACCTGTCCAAACAGTTTCTAACCATGGACCCTGAAGAAGAGGACATGATGATGAAGACGGCAGCAAGTGAGATAGCCAAGAGCCTTGGTTTACCGGTACGAAGATCGGCTAATCTTATGCAACTATGTTTCTGTCGCGTGATAGTTGACGAGGACGCTGCGCGAGTCAACTTTCACACATAGAAATCGAGAGCGAATAATTTAATTGTTTTAGCATATATATACTGGTCGGTCAAATCTTTATCTAAGTCCCCTTTACAGACAGACGGACAGACAGGCGGACGGACAGACAGACAGACAGTTTGTTTACCAGCAAACTCTGTATGGATAGTAGCCAATCAGAGAACGGCATTCACGATAGAACGCTGGCAAATTTATATTAAAGAAACAAACGGAAATACAAAAGCACACAATGCGTCGTGTAGATGTTGTATAGCATCAGACCAGGAAACAAATGCGGATGTGGTCGTTTATAACTGTCCTAATGTAGAGGCCGTTAGGGTTAATCGTACTTTAGGTAACCAACAGGAAGCACCATTTCTCTTTCGTAATAGATCATCTGGTGAAAATTGAGACAAAATTGTATTGATAAGTGAAAAAAGATGGTGAATTTTAAGCTCGGCAACGAAATGTGACGGATTAATTGATCAACATGACACGAACGTTGAACAAAGACAAAATCTGAGTCCCCGACAGGAATCGGACCCATGACCTCCCGAACACCGAACTCAGTTAAATGACCTTGCCCTCCATGAGTTTTCGTAGCTCAGTATATAGGGCGCCCTCCCAGCGTTCGAGAGGTCATGGGTTCGATCCAGTCAGGGACTCAGATTTTGTTTTTGTTCCACGCTCGTGTCATGTTGATCAATATTCACCTTTCACAAAACTGTATTGACCGCACGAAAACTGAAGGCTAGAGGAATGAGAAAGGAGATCTTTTTTTTTTTTTTCATATGCTTTTGGTGTTGTACTCGCCTTTTTTATTATGGCCCTTTCATGTTTTCCGTTGGCCTGAAGAAATAGCAGTTTTATGACGAGGAAAAAAAATCATTCCGTGAAACAAGCATACGCGAAAGCGAGAATCACAGTTTTTCACGCCATTGTAGTTCGTGGTCTCTGGAGCCAGATAAGAGTTGCTGGTTAGGGCATTTAATTCGACTGAAATCAAGTACCTGTCTTATAATCGTGTGTTATTTATATTCAGGATTCTTCACTATTGGAAGGCATTCTTTCCATAGCAAGTATTCCTTCAGACACTGTCCTTATCAAGCAAGGCGATGTGGTAAGGGAGACAGCTATTTACAGTAAAGACACTCAAACCACGAACTCGTGACAATGTAAGCTCTTGGCATCAAGCAAAAAGATAAGCGTTTTTACAATGTAAAATCACTTATTCTTTTATTTGCGTAAAGAGCTGTCATTGCATAATCATGAAAAGCACAATAAATGATA
>OMLO01005025.1_pt1 | contig 11088 bp, 9 predicted proteins | sample 1674811 | NCBI WGS metagenome assembly OMLO01 (sample SAMN06265003, study PRJEB25207) | coral metagenome | isolation source: Coral host | place: Mexico:La Bocana,Puerto Morelos, Mexico | collected 2008-11-13 | reverse complement strand
GGAAGCCCCCCTGGCTTTTAAAGCACGGGAAAGGCCTCCCTGCCGGCTATTGCCGGCAGGCAGGCGCGAAAGTTTTGATTCAAATTTGACCCGGTTTTCATAAATTCAGACATATATTGACGTGGAATGCCTGGAAAATCAGCCAGCCAGCACCTGCTGCCTTAAAGTGATCCCCATGACTGGTCTGGGGCCAGACTAGCTAAATTGGAGCCCCCGCTCAAGTCATTTTGCCCCAATATATGTCTGGATTTATGAAAACCGTGCTAATTCCAAGACAAGCACCTTGACACTTTTCCAAGAAAATACACAGGTTTTTTCACTCAATCGATCACAGCCGTCCGTCAACACACAGTCTACTCACCAACCTTGCTTGTGTCTGGCTGGCTGCTTGCTGGCTGCTAAGGCTGCAGGGCATGGCTGGCAGAGTCTCTCCTGCAAAGAAAATCAGCAATCTAAGTGACCAAAATGCCTCTCTCTTTGTCCCAGCCCTACCCCCTGGGGTTAGAGCTTGGGGGACCGGCTTGGTATGAGCTGGTAGCCAGTCACCTGGGCTATCTGCCACAACCCTCCACAACCCTCCCTCTCCTTATGTTTTTCTACTGCAACTTATACTTGCAAATTCTGTCAAAATCATTTCTATTATGCACCTTTGAGTTCTCTATGATTGATGAACAATACGCTGTGTCTAATGTGATTTGGGAAACGTTGATGCACGAGTGAACATAAAACGGTTGTAGGTCATAAGTTGTAAAGTGCGACTGTGGTCAGTTTTCTTTTGTACTCGAGAAATGTCCACTCCCGAGGCTAGAAAAGAAATTGAAAAGGCATCTCGTCCTTGATATTTTTTCGACACATCTAAACAAAACTCTTGAAACCCTTAGAAGACTGTTCACTTTAGAGGTTTTTTAAACGGTTTTAAGAGTGCTTTTTTTTGCAGTGTGTACAAAGAATATCTAGGATGAGATGTCTTTTAATTCTTACTTACATGTTACTAGCGTCTGTTTAGAAATAGATCACAGATGATGTCAAAATGGTAAGGCGATAGTTGAGTTTGTTACTGCCACAGTTTGACGTCTTTTCTGATCTATTAGTGAACAGACACACGGAATAGAAACATGGAATCTATCTGTTTGATATTACCAGATCAGAATCCCAAAATGTCACTATTGCAATAATAAACAGTTTCACCAATTAACCATTTCTACTAATTCTGATTCAAATTTAGCATTTTAGGGAAATTAGCTGAATACGTTATCATGCCCGATTCCTGGTTCGCGGTGATCTGGGAGCGACTAGTTCTTTCTGATCTTCTTGTCATCTGCCTCGTGTACACGTTTGTTGGCTCGTTCTCAATAAGCTTACATGCACTCGGGTACGGAGAGACCACTAGTAGCATGATTCTTCTGGGTTTTACGTACTTACTGGATGCTGTATTGGTCGCAGACTTCGTTTTGAGATTCAACATGGCATCTGTGACTACCACAGGTATTGTTATATTGCTGACTTCCCAGTAGGCCAGTAGCGGGTGCTCTCATTTCCAGTTGAAAATTGAGAAATTCGATAAATGACTAAGACAAGATAAAAGCAACTGATATACAAATGGGTAAAATATTGACTAAATGCACATTCTTTCTCCTCTTAGATACGAATGAAGTCTTTAATCGAGTGCAATTTGAAAGAATTTTCAAATATTACAAGTAAAGTCGATCTTTGTTTGAGCTTTACTCCTGCATTACTCATTCATTATTTAACTGAGAACATTATGGAAGCGAGCTCGTTAATTACACTACAGTTCAAATTAAAACTGAACGATAAATTGGCACGCTCTCAGCTGGAGAGTCCATTTAAGCTCAGTTTTAAAAGCACAAAGGCTAGTGGAGTCCACCAAACACTGAACTGAAATAGTTCAATTTGAAATAGTTCAATAGTTCACTATGCTAAACAAAACTGAAGAAATATTTTCAGTCCAAAAAAAACAAAAAAACAAAAAACAAACATTAACAATGTTCTGACATCAAAAGGACGGGAAAGCCGTCTCTGTTAGGGATATATAACAAGGATTCTGGCCTCACTTAGGATATTCATGATGACACGCTGCTATCTCTAGCGGTCAAAGAATCTTTTAGGATGCACTCGAAGAAAATACAACAAAAACAATAATAATAATAATAATAATAATAATCCTCATCATCATCATCATCATCATCATCATCATCATCGCCATCATCAACATCATCAGTCGCACCTCGGCCAGATTGGTCTTTAATAGGGGCTTTTCATGTGGGAGCCTCGCCCTCGGGGTCCATTCTAGTTCTGCTGACTGGTGGAGCCTGGAATTGAGAATTCTGCATATGCATAAGAAGTCGATAGCTTTGAATGTTGTCTAAGGAAGACAATGGTTCATATCTTTGATATTTGTGCCTGATTGTTGTAGAACTGAAGGACATTAGAAAATCTTACAAATGGAGTCTCCTTTTTTGGATTGACTTACTGGCCATCCTACCGATTGAGATCTTTGCCACTATACAGACAATGGACGACGATAGCTGGCATCTTTTTGCGTTTCTTCGTCTAAATCGTCTTCTCAAAGCCGTCAGGGTAAGCTAAACGTTTTCTTAGTTTGTTTGATCCAACTGTTTCAGAAAATAGGATTACTAGAATTTCTACCCACTAAGAAAAAGGCGTATCTGAACACTGTAACAGACACGATTTCATCACATTGCGTTTGTTGTCTGGCTTATTTCTTGTTTGCTGACATTTTTTATATTAAAAGATTGTAATTTCGTTTGTACGGAAATCTAAAACCGTAAATTATCATCTTCAGAAATTTGTGTGACACTGGAATTCCACATATTTACTATACTATCTACCAGTGCAAATAAACTATTGCAATAACTAATTTTATTATCCAACACTGCTTCGTAGGGTACAAATAACGCGCGAAACGAGTACAAATATCACTCGATATTTGTACCCGTCTCATTCCCCCGACCGCGCGATCAGTGATCCATTACTGAACGGACGCACGGCAACATGGAATCTATTTGTTAAATAGACACTTACAGTATATAATCTAGAGATCTCGCCTTCACTTCCGGCCGAGTATAAGAGGGCCCTGGTTCAACTGATAGGATTTATCGAAGTCTTAGTGTCAGCAGAGAAAAGACACGGTTTTGTATTGAAGTCAGTGGTAGCTAAATAATGCTGAAAAGTTACGTCGTTACCTCGGCGTGATACTTGAGCTCATTCCATTGTGACTTTTCTTATTAGATTCCACGTTTTTTCACCAACTTGGAGAACAACATGAACTACAACATTGGTAAAGTACGAGCCATAAAGTTCACGGCCTACATTATCCTGATCACACACATAAGCGCTTGCGTGTGGTTTCTGAACACCTGTTTTGGACACGTGTAAGTCCCATCGCGGTGTGGTTTGGACAGTTTAGTTTCTTTAGCCAAGATAATATGTCAATTTGGAAAGCTTTTATTGGCGCCAATGGAAAGTGGTTACGAGAAATTAAACAAGAGTAGACCAGCTTTGTTTGGCCTTTGCTTTAGTCATTGATTCCGCAAATGAGGGACCGAATCTTGGAACATTCAAATGCAAAGCACATTCAGTCGTGTTTAACTTGTTAACTTTCATTGGGCTTACATTTTGTCCCATCCCTTAGCATTGCGTTCCCATATATGATTGACAGCTGTCAGCTGCCGTAGTATTTTCTCTTTTCTAAAATGATTTTTAACATTTATGTGCTTTTTAATAGCACAAAAAAATGCAAAAAATGCAAAAAATATATTACATGTAAAACATTCTTTGAATTGCGACTACTGAGTAATGGCTATCACATGAAAAGATCCAACCTCTGTCTTATAGTTTCCTAGATCATTAGGAAGGAGGAAAACGTCAGCCTGTTTCACGTTTTCGGTCTGTGGGGACGATCGAAAATGTGCGCATGCGATATAAATTCACATATTAATTTGTATTACAAAAAACGGTTTGCGAAGTTCATGAATTAAGTACAATCAATGGATAAATCAATCAACATCTTATTTGCACCTTATTCGCCAGAGAGCTAAGTAAACTCAATCAAAACACGAATGTGTAACTATGCGACAAAAAAAAATAATATAAAATGAAACACATTGTTACAACAATAATACAGTTACAATTACAATACAAATACAATTATAATACAGTTACAATTAAAAATCTATTGTCAGTACTAAACATTTGTTTCTTTGCTGGTTCTTTAACTAGTTGTACCCCAGGAAGCTGGGCCCAACACACTGGAGAAACTCAGAAAGTCGCTGGCCTGGACGACTACGTCTCCAGCATGTACTGGGCAGCAGCTACGATGACCTCAACGGGTTATGGCGACATCCATGCCCACAATACAGAGAGCCAGCTGATTGCCCAAGCGGTCATGCTCACTGGTCTTTTGCTGTATGGATACTGCCTTAGTAGCATTGCTGCTACTCTTGCCAATTCTGCGGCACCTAAGTATGCAAATTAATTCTATTTATATAGTGCTCATCACACTCCAGAATCAAATTAGCAATTGGCAGATAAGTTTGTGTCGTCAGGTTAATATCTGGTGTCTCCGGTCGTAAAAGGAATACGCTTTCACGAAGAGAAAGGAAAAGTAGTGTCCTTTAGAAAGTGCTATTCAAAACATTGTTACTTATAATGAGCTCTCAAGTTCCATAGACTGCCTAGACTAAGGGTTCATGTAATGACCCTTGAGTTGGTTTTGGATTGGTCTGGAAACAAGTGAAGGTAAAGGGTGGGAAAGTTAGTTCGCCACCTTGACCTTATTCCTGAGTAACTCATCTCAAGTTAATATTAGGCATGGTTCCCAGTTTTTCCACGGATAATGTTACCACGTTTAATTATTGTTTGGATGTTTTCTTGGAGGATAATAATGGGCATAAGTGGCTTGATTTGATCACGTGAACAAAATCCGTGTCACGGATTGAATATTTCTTGATCTACTCTGTTACCCTTTCTTCCTTGACTTGTATGTTCTTGTTTTAGGGTGGAATTTGTGGCCAAAATGAGAGCCGTGCAAGAATTCATGGCAGAGCAAAAAGTGAGCCGTTTATTAATGACTCGTGCAGAGAAATATCTGACAATGTTGTGGAGAGTCCACAGGTAATAGATGTGATGACTGGAATCTTGAAAGAGATTTATACGTCTGTGTCTTTTCGATTCTTAGGACGTTAATCGTTTATTGGGTCATATTGATAGAGCTCTTCTCAATTTTTACAACCCAACCAGCTTATTTGACCTCTCGGTCCAGCGCGTGTACAAACTTATACGGGTACTGTGTACGCAAAGGGTGCAGCCCTTCAAAATTGTTTTGGATATGTGGACGGCAATGTTAAGCCAATAAAAAACTGATTAGAGAACCGGGTGTTTGGAAAACCCGAATAGCGAATAGCGAATAGTCGCGAACAGCTATTCGCGACTATTCGCTATTCGCTATTCGGGTTTTCCAGACACCCTAGAGAACCAGATGAAAATCAAAGAGTTGTCTATAATGGACACAAAAGGCTACATGCCCTAAAATTTCAATCTGTGGCACAACGTATCAGTGGGTACTACAGTTTAACCAATTTTAACCAATACCTTAAGCATATATCTTGTAAAACTCAAAACTTACAAATTTATTTCCGGTTACCGTACTTTTAGACCGCTTCCAGGGTACCTAAAGGTCCCTATTTTAATTAGTTAATCGTGTGGGTACATGATTTGGGTATTCCTGGTGTAACGCGTAACGGTGCTTTTAGAGGAGAAGCCATTCCTGGAGGGAAGACTCTGATCGAAGATATGCCGTTGACACTCCAGCAAGACGTCACATATGAAGAAACAAAAGAGTACTTGGAAAAGGTAATCATGATGAAATATATCAAACACGAAAGAACGTGTTGGACAACATTTTCAAGTACCAAAAAGAGAATTGAAAACACGACACGTGGCTGAGTATTTTTGACGACCTTGGAGGTGTTTGGAATTATTAATGAAGAAGAAGAAGAAGAAGCTCATTTCTTATTCCATTTAACAATTGAGCGAAGAGTCAACGGGCAGTACCCGCGCGTTGACTATAGCTGATAGGAAACTCTATCTGGCGAGTTATTAATGTATCACATTACAAATTGGAGTTGAGATTTAAGGTGGCTCATAACAATTTTCTGTTTTCTTGAGACTAGGTGAGATTAGGTGCGATCTTTCAGGCTTGAAACTGTACTACTTTGAAATTTTTTGTAGGTCACTCACCACTGTACCTTTCATTGCACTTAAATCATAAATTAAGGTTGCATTGCTCTGTTGCATAGTAGCAAACTTAAGCCACTTTTTACCATCAATTGCATGTACTGGCTTAAAAAACTAAGTCGGTGAACCCATATTTTATTACCCATAGAAGAACAGGGAAAATTGACAAAACTATGTAGAGTAGATTTTGCTTATATTAAAAAAAATGAAAGAAGAAATTCCGCTCCACAAATTCTTTTTACTATTTTGCACATGCATTTCCTTTTGCTGTAGCAAAATTTTTTGCATTACAAAAGTAGGGTCACCAGATCAGTTTTTGAGATATTAGCTTCGTGGATAAGGTATTTTTTGCCCGCGTTTTACACTCAAATTAAAATCTCAACTTTGCGAGATCGCCCCTTGCGCATGCGTGGAGGCCGTCCGCTGATCAGTAAAGCCCGCAATTCCACGCGAATAATAAATTTGACAACAACAACAACAACAAATTTATTTGCCCTAAATATTACAAAGAGATAATACCAATATAGAAACAATAAATAACTAGGCGAATACCCATGAATAGTAATTTCTATTTCGCTGTTGTCGTTAGCGGCACAAGAGTACCATAAATACCTGAAGCTTAGACTGGGCCAGTAAAAAGAACGAAAAAAACCTGAAGAGTAGTTTTTCCCTGCTGTTTTTTAGATTGATAGGCGGCGTGATCGATCGCGAAATCAGTATCACAATTTTCGTTTACGTTCCAGCAGAGCGGTTTAAAAGAATGATCTTTTCCTTTGAACTTGCCTGAAGGATGGATGTTTTCGAAGGTAAAAATAAGTGATATCTCAATCAGCTTACTAAACTTGGAGGAAACAAAGTTTTCTGAAGTAGGTTTCGCGCCTCCATGTTTGTTGTGAGTTTTGCAAACTTTAAATCTCGCGCGCTATCTCGCGACCCCTCGGGTGATCACGTAATGCCTCGCACTGAAGTGCGGAAACACTACTGTTATAAGCCACCTTAAATCGACTTAAATCGATTTTAAAAACAATTCCAGTAGTGAATTTCATTTGGGTTAAAAAGGAAAAAGGAAATTAACGCTTAAGTATTAAACTCTTTTCTTTTTATTTCGTGGCTGGCGGCAAAATCAAAAAATTGACAAGTATTTACCTTATCTATGTCTAGGTGCCTATCTTTATGGAGACAGATGCCGGTTTCCTACGTCAGTTGTCCCTGAAAACCACTTCATATCTTTTCTCTCCAGGTCAGTATATCGCTTTATCAGAGACAAGTGCTATGTATACGCTTTTATTCCAAACATTTTTTCCAAACCATCTTGATTTTAGGTGACTATATTTTTCACGCCGGAGACATGGGCCGGGAGATGTACTGTGTCAGGAGAGGTCTGGTAGAAGTCATTGGAGATGATGACGTCACCGTGGTCTCCACCTTGGGTACTGGGGCTTACTTTGGCGAGGTGAGAAATGATTTCGTCACCTTGTTACCTTTATACAATTCGAGTAGTTGCCCTCAGCTGCTTCGTTTTCTTTGTCAAACTGTTTACATTTACAAATATGTTTGCTCTAGGAACTCAAGAGCACATAGTATTGCGGGTTAACACATAAACATTTTTTTGTTCCATTTTGGTTGGAATTGCGTTATTCAGATCTTCAGTGATAGTAACCAGGGAATTAGGTTTCGTGATATATTTTGCTGATTTTTATTCTGTTTATATATGTAGATTGGACTTATCTACGGTGAAAACCGTTTGGCTACAGTCAAAGCAAAAACATACTGTGAAATTTTCATGTTAACCAAGCCTGCTTTGGACGAGGTGCTGGCGAAGTTCCCGCTTGTGGCGAGGTCTGTTTGTCTGGCGTTTAGAATATGTTAATTATAATCAGTCAAAAGAAGTTTTTTTTTTTTTAACGGCGCCCATGCACTACGGTATAATGGTGTCAAAAGTAAAGACGATTAGAAGAGTGGGAAGCGGAGGTCGAATTAATTTTCTACGGTTCGGTACAAAAGAGAAGTGTTATAACGGCTTGTCGGGTCCATAGGCAGAATCCCTAGTCATATAAACACTGACAAGAGAATATGTTGGTGAAATGGTAGTGGAATTTTTCTTCTTTGAGGCAGCTACTGTTTTTATAATAACATTTATCATAACTGTCATGATAAACATATATTACTAATAATATTAATATTACTCCGCACTAGCTCAATTGCCTGAAAAGCTTTTTATCAAGCAGTATTTCAAATTCAAAGGTATCAGCTTTAACTAATTTACCATCTAACTGAGCTGCTTATCTCGACTTTTCAGGCAAATTTATAAAAGTGGAGTTGATAAGAAACAATTCATGAATATTAGGCAAGCAGCCCTCGAGTCAACAAAGGCTGCTGTAAGACGACTTTCCATTAAATGCGCACAAGAATCAAATATTCCCAGTGCACCCAAAACATCTGAGAAATCCAAGAAGAAAACGAGTGGACGCGTGTTCCCAGAGTTGAAGTACGTGTACAGATTGAGTCTAGATACATTTAAGCCCCGTCTACATGAGCAATTTTTATGTGGCAATTGTCCATGTGGCAATTTTTATGTTATATTTATTTTCGATGTGACAATTTATTATATCGACGTCATATGTAGAACCCAGTCCCTAATATTTGCCATCCAACATTGCGGTTTCCACGAGTACAGCCTGCAACCTCGTTCCCGCTCCACCCACCTTCAAGAGAAAAGCCCTGGGAACGAGGTTGTACAGCCTGTAGATTGACTGATTGATTATCTTATTTCAATGGAACTCTCTCTCTCTCTAATCACACGTACGTTTAAAATGCAATTAACCCCCAAATGTTTTTTAAAGCTTATATAAATCTCCTTGCTTTTCTGATCAACACAACGAAAAACTATTGTCGTAGTTATTTTCATTTCATTATTTTTCATTATGAATTTTCAAAGTCCGTGAAATTAGCCTTTTCCGAGCCCACCCCGAGCAATAGCGACGAATGGGGCGAGTTGGCCTGTGACGTCATCGAAGGACTAAGATTATTTTGCTTTATGAATGGTTTGAACCCAGGAGTATCGGGTAATACTATTTCGTATAGTGTGATTGTCCGAGTGAGGGTAGTTCTGAAAAGAACTGTTGTTGGTGACTGACGTTTCGACAACCTGAGCGGAAGTCATCTTCAGAGTCAAGTGAATAGTGTTTGTCAGGCGATGATATTATAAGTCTGTTATAAAACATAAACTTTCTCCTTTTCATCTTTGTACACTCAGATATATGCAGGTAGGTCGAATGTCGGAATTTAAAGAAGATGTAAACAAACCATACCGCGATCTCCATCCTGTGCTACGGGTGCTCTCCTGGCTACTAATGAGGTAGGAACTCAACAGTTGCAAAATAGACGTAGCAGTGGCGTAGTAAGGTATAAGAACTCAATTTTAGCTCTTGTAATATCGTCTTTTATGTTAGTTGTTGTTGAAAATCATTTAAGTTATACTTTTAGGTAGTACTTCCTCCTACAGCCTTAAGGTCCGCATACTTTGAGAACGGCAATTTTCTTCAAATTTGGATTTGGGGGTCAAAGTAATGGTGGAAGAGTAATCTCTAATTTCTGTAAAAAAAAAAAAACTAAATAGTGGCGCAGAAATGGAAGTTTTACGTTATGACCGGAAGTAAAAGTTTCCCTGTTTATTGATAGCCCAAGAAAAACCGAGCTAGAGCGCATTGCGAAACACAAGGGTTTTCTATAGGTTTGCGCGAACTTTCCAAGCGCTTATTGGCTCGGTTATCTCAGAAACCAGTTGAAGGCGTTTGTGGGAGGAGTTTGTTTACGAAGCAAGATTTTTTTCTTTATTAGCGCTGTTTTTTTCCGAAAAACTTGTTTTGCTTGAAGCAGACACTTTAAAAAATCACAACGGGAATTTGCTCGATTGACATCAAATTTGGACAGTAGAATATGGGAAAATGCAGACAACACCTTTCTATCGCTTCTAGCGATTTTGGTCCTGAATCAGGGCGCTCGCGTTTAGCGGTCGTGAAAAATTCGGCAATTCAATCAAAATGATTTGTATCCTTTGAAAGCCAGCTCCGTAAGCTTCAATTCAATATGGTGTTAGGTATCTACAGCTTTAACCAGATGCGCTACATCGCTTGGACACGAGACACCCCTAAAGGTATATGGTACCCTTAAAGAGATTTTCTCTAAATCGCATGCGTAGTGGATTCTAAGTTGTACACTTGAGTCACTTACTTACTTGCTTTCTCTGCTTACACCCATGGGAGAAATATGGGCCGTCCGGGGGGTGGTCTGCTTGCCATGCAGGCGAGTGTGCATAGTAGGGTAACAAGTTGTCCCTAAAGGATTGGTTGAATTTCGATCTGTAAATGATTTAACATAAATTTTTATTACGCAAATTTTTACTTCGCATCAATCAAGTACGCATTTCTTGATACTACTGTAAACCGATCATGATTTCCCAAGTAGCGGTGAGATTTTTCCACGTGGCTCTTATAACTGAGGATTAATACCATTAAAGAATTAAAATATCGACATTTAGCCTAACTCTTGTTGCAAATCCTTACACTGTACGACGTACGTCATGTTATACTCTTAAGTATAACTTGGTTACTATCAATCTCAGACGTCCGTGGACAAAGGGTTTTTTTCGTCCTGCTTCACGGACCGTTGGTTTTAGTTGGCGGTTCAAAAATTCTGGTCACGTGATAATATTTTTGCGGCGCTGCGGTTTGCAAAACACTGTCCACGTGATGCCATTTTAGTTGTTCCCGCGGTCGCTAAAAGTAGACTGCCTGTTTCATCTTTTTCCCG
>OMLO01005024.1_pt1 | contig 11089 bp, 3 predicted proteins | sample 1674811 | NCBI WGS metagenome assembly OMLO01 (sample SAMN06265003, study PRJEB25207) | coral metagenome | isolation source: Coral host | place: Mexico:La Bocana,Puerto Morelos, Mexico | collected 2008-11-13 | reverse complement strand
AGTTGGGTGGTCGCATGTGTTTCATCCCCAGTGGGTTGCTTGCGTGGTTTGGTGGTGCAGGATTTTTTGGAATACTACCATGAAAGTCACAAGATGGGCCCAAACTATATAGTTATAAATGGAGTTATACACCCCTGAAGATTGACATGGAACATAATCATGGAGGTTCAGAAGATCATTTTCCTTATTGGGTGATTTGTAGGTTCCATGTTAATTTTCCAGGGTGTAATTGTTATAACCCCTTTGAATGGCCTTTTTTTATGGGTGACTGCCGTATCAGTTATATCTCTACTTACAATTGGTAGGGGGCTTTGCAGGTGATATATATATATACATACCGTATATACCTGAATCCTCCAAGGGTCTGAAATTTGAGCCCCTTAACCACCAAAAACAGACCTGGGGGCTGAAATTTGACACCCTTGGAGGATATAGGTATATAAATATATCCCTGATGATACAGGATTACACCGCCATCAATCACACTCCATTATGATTTGCCTTCGGATATATCCCAGCCCCACTAAGAACAGTTAACCGAGAAAATTTGTGTTCTTTAATTTTGGCAATTAAAAAAAAACCTTACCATCCATGAATGGTATATTTGCCATTATAATGCCTACATTTGGTTGATTTTCATGGTAAAGAAGGATACATATCCCATGGCCCATGGATGCTGCGGGCTGTCCAGAACTCTCGCAACAAGTCTCCTGAGGTTTGGTGTGAAAATGGTCGTCGTTTAAGCGATGGAGAGCTCTACCTAGTCTTCACTCAGCTTCTTGTTGTGGACTTTTATAGGGATCTATCTGGTCAAATTTCATCGCGACCTCACACGAGTTTTGGGCCCCCAAATGGTGGTTTAGTAAAGCCCTGTGGCCCAAGTCTTTCCAGGAGTGGGGCTGTTCATCTGAGCCTTGGGTAGGGTTTTTTCGCCATGGGAACTTTACAACTGGAAGATACAATCAAAGTGGGGGGTCGATACACCGGATTGTTAGAGATGAAACTTTGGGGGCATTGCAACAACAAACATTGGATGCAATCTACAATCAATGGTACGATGGTTGAACTGATTGGCGCTATCAATGAAAGATGTTCGCACTATCTAGTCATTCAAGCATTCGTAGAATCATCTCAAGCAATAGTGAACAGGGCCTTTTTACAATTGGTGATTCAAGAAGATACGAAAGTAATCCCAATGCCAACACCAAGTGCCGAGCATTTGTGCAAAGCAGTCGAAGTGTGTGCTGGTCTAGGGTGTCTAGGCCATGGCTTAGATAAATCAGGGTTTGAAGTCATCCTCCGAATTGATTGGAGCAGGCCAATTAGTGAACTTGCACAGTCGATCGATGGCATCCCTTCATGTGTGGCCAACATTGCAGATGACAGCACACTCATGAAGATTGTTGAAGTAGGAGAATCTGGAACATTAGCCGCTGGAGTTTCATGTCAACCATACTCTAGGCTAGGTGATCAGAAGCAACAACATGACACAAGGGCTGAGACACTCCCCCAAACTTTGAGGATTGCCCATTTAACTAGGAAGCAGATCATCATCCTAGAATGTGTTGAGGGTGCCATGCATTGCAAGTGGTTGCAGGAAATTTTACAACAATTTGTTCATGAGACTGGTTTCAAGATCCAACAAGGGTTGCTGCATCTGCAACAAGTTTGGCCAGCTCGTCGCACTCGTTGGTGGTGTGTCCTCACAAACCCATCGTTAGGACGTATCCAATGGCAGCCGTTCGTTGCAATTCACCCACTCCCATCATTGAAGTGTCTAACAGATAAGTTTCTCACAATGTCAAGTCAGCACATGGCACAGTTAGAACTGGATACATATGAACTGGGAAAATGGGGTGTTCAGGGTTTGATGAAAAATGAAATCCAGATTGATCAACAAATGGCAACAAGCCTTCATAGTTGTGCAAACCAATTGATCGCATGTCCATGTGGTTGTAGAACACACCCAATGAATGACAACAGACTTCAACGAGATGGAATGCATGGACTATTGGTACCATTGTATGAAACCATCAAAGCACATGATGTCATCTACCCGAAGATGAGACATATACACCCTGATGAGCTATCACTTTTCAACGGAGTGGTTTCAGGAAAAAATTGGGGAACAAATTTGAAATTGGCGTTGTGTGCTTTGGGACAGTTAGCATCACCACTTCAAAGTGGCTGGATTGCATCGCATATCACAACACACCTGTATAGCATGGACATGATACAAACCAAGCCACCATCACCAGTCCAGCTGATGCAACTCATGATGCGTGAACTCCTCCGTGCCAGAGATGAAATTTTTGGCGTCCAAACTCACCCAGAAGCCATGAAGTTTCAAGAAGCAGTTGAACAAATGGCAAAACCAGACATGAGCACAATGAATCCAGTTGGTCCTGAAGAACTTGAACATGGTCAAATTGAGCAGGACTTTGAAAAAGATAGAGAAGAATGCAAGAATTCACAGGAACCATTGGATGATCTGGACCGTGCCATCTTGGAAGCAGAAAAACAACCTGCAATGTCCAAGGAAGAAGCCTTTGAAGTTGGAGCCGTCCCAGGTTTCCAGGTCAAAAGAAAGGTCTTTGAAAGTGAGCAACCGGGCTCAAAACGTAAGTGTCAAGGACCCCCATCGATTCAACAGGGTATGACGACTTCTACTCCAACCTATGAGGCTTTACCATCAGGTGAGAATGAAGTTGTGAAAGGGGGAGGCCCATGTCCGGGAGACCTCTGGTGTCCAATCTCTAGATCGGCTGATTTCTCGGTTGATGGTGGAGCCCAGGTTGACAATACCCATGATAGCCCAGTGCTTCAAGATGGTTATGAACTTATCCCATCCAGCCCAGTGAGTGAAAACCAATCAGGTTTTGAAGTGATTGAAGTGCATGTGTGCCGGCCAGACGGTGTGATTCAAACCCTTGTCACCCCCAAAGGCACAGTCGTTGAACAGCTACTTCATGCAGAAAATCAACTACAATCCAATGAAAATGACAACGTCATCACTGATGCAATGGGGATTTGTTTGCCATTACAATCTCAACTTCAACATGGGGGATTTGTCATGATTTCAAAAGGAAGAGAGTGCGAAGCAACTGGAAAGCAGCCACCAAGGCTACAACAAGAAAAACGTGACATCCTTCTGTGGCGTCAAAAAGGTTGGGTTGCGCCTGATGAGATTGATTTCTATATCCAACAGGTTGGCCAAGAACAGGACATTGATTCATACCAGTCGCTCATAGCCCCAGAAGACCCATCATGGGAAATCGCAGTGTGTCGCCACATCCTTTCCATGGCCACAAAGGCCGCAACTTCGTCAGGCAAGTGTGTTTCAGCTTTCTTACATCAACACCACTGGACACCTTTGATAGTTCATGTCGTAGAAGAAGACATTCGAGTGCAAACCACTCAGCACAGAGCTACCATTTTCAAGAATGGTGCAAACAGGAATTTCCAGCTGACTTTGAGTTCGAACCAGTTGAGATTGAAAGCAAATTCACTGCAGATTGCGGTTTTCAGGCAGTCAGATGGTTGGAAACAGTAGCACAGGGCAAAACAGTTGTCATTGGTATGGATAGCACAGAAGCATCATCTTTGCGAGGAAGCTTCCATCGTCACATAGAGCAAGCAGGAATTGCAGAACAACACGTTGGGAAACCTCTGGCTCTTGGGGGTGTATCTAAAGACGAACAAGCATTGCAACAGTTGCTTCAAGACCATGGTGTAAATCCCAAAAGAAGTTCTGAATGTGCAAGCCATGTGTTGAAGATCTTAGGCAATCAAGTCATTCATCAGATCCTTATGTCCCCACGACCTTGGGCAGACCTCAAAGCAAGGTCTAGCATGCAACAACCACCCATCAGGTTGGTCCTGGCGGAAGAGTTGCAACAAATGATCAAAGAACGCACCAAACAAGGAGGTCCAGTTGGAAGGAAAAACAATAAGTTGAAATCACACCACCAAGATGGTCAGACAAGATTCAAGCTCATTGCTGATCAGGTGAATGTTCCAACAGCAGTGTTCGTGCAGAGTGATGGAGTAGAGCTGCAACAAATTATGCCCAAAGACCTCCAACCAGGATGTAAAGGGGTAGTCGTAGCCAACATTGAAGATTCATTGCCTTTCTTTGGACTCACGTCACCGATATCATCGGAAGGAGTTGGATTGCTCATTCTAGACTTCATGGAAGATCGAATTCCAGAACCCAAGGCCATCATAAAAGTTCCAGTTTTGTGCACAAGAACCAATGAACCGATGCTTATTACTGCAGCACTTGTGCAACTAGGAGCAAAAGAGATCCAAAGAAATACACCAACAACTTGTCCAGTAGTGCAGGAGGTTGCAACGCAGGTTTTTCGCGTACTTGTCTTCAAAGACCAATACCCACAAGAGTGGGAAGAGTTCATCAAAGCACCAGTCCGTCAGTTGATGCACCAGGAACCTTTGTGCAACCTCACACAGCAGATTGTAGATGTGTGGGATAGACAGTTTCTGAGTTCCAAGATGAACAAAGTGCAACCACATGAAGCATACCTCTTTGCAGTCAGCATCAGGGTTCAGCAAGGTGCAAGTGATGCGTTTGCCAAATCGAGCGGAGAAGAGGGCAAATATGTAGAACCTCGAACATCCACTGGTAGACAACCAGATCCAGAATACCAAGTCATTTGGCTGCCAAAGAAATCCTTTCGTGAAGCAACATTAGCAAAGCAAACTGCACCTGTGCCATGTAACCTTGTGCGCACTGCAGATCGCTACGGACTTAGAGCCAGCAATGACCAAGCAGAAGAGTTACACAAGATTCACAGACCAGACCAGATGTTTTTGCAGGGAACTGAACTTAAAAGATTCAGAGTTGGACCAATGCCATATGGAGCAAATAAACAATCAATGGCAAACGTCCTAAAAACATGGCAGTGGAGTGCTCGTCCTGTAGGCCCTTTTGGACAGTCCAGATCGAGAGAAGGAATCTTATGGATCGTGCAGGCAACAGAGCCACCACAGAGCTGGGTCTATCAAATGGCACATGGTGATGTCCTTATCACTGCAGAAGCAACTGATGCACCATCCAATGTAGCCAAACCAATGCCGGTGTTAGCCTCAAGTAGGACTATCCAGAGTTTGAAGCAGCCAAACAACAAGCCAGAGACCAGGATGGAAGATCCATGGGTCCAACATGATCCATGGCAGAAGGGTCCACCAACAACGGCCCGTGAAGCATCAGTTCACCAAATGTCCGCGGTGCAAGCTCGATTGGAAGCTGTGGTAGACCAAAAGATTCGTGAGCATTTGCCTGACACTGACATGGCAGCAGCACATGATGGAAAGTCCGAGGAGAAAGTGGTTGCATTGGAACATCAAATCCAGTCGTTGGCAGCTAACTTTCAATCGTTCCAACAGCAGCAGGCAAGCCAAAATCAGATGGTTCAGCATCAAGTCCAGGCCCTTGATGCAAAGGTAGATTCCCAGCAGTCCAACATACAGCAGATGTTAGACAGTAAGCTAGATGATCAAATGCAAAGGATTGAACAGCTGCTGTCGAAACGTCAAAGACACCAAGAATGACTGGTCAGCAAGACCATAGGGCAGGGGTGTCATAAACCAATCTGGTTTATAGACTTTTGTGCGGCACAGTGCCGATTAGGGGAAGCAGCAAATCCGGGGCCAGGGGTTTATCCTCAGATAGGCTGCATTAATCCAACTGGGATACTAGGCAAAAGTCAGCTTCTTGCAGAGTTACCAGTTCAATCCAACAGTACCATTTGGGCCATTTCCGAAACCCATTTGACAAAACCGGGGATGCATCAATTCAATCGTGAACTTGCCCTACATAAGGTAGGAATGCAATCGCAGTTAGGGGCTCCAGTTCCCCCAAAATCAAGTACAGTTTCAGCCATTGGGGGTCGCCATCGTGGAGTTGGCTTTCTTTCCAATGCACCAAGCAGACAGATGACCCATACTTGGACCAAACAGGAGTGGGCCCAGAACAGAATTCACGCAGCCTGTTTCCTCATGGCAAATCGATGGATACAGGGTGGAGTAGTGTATGGTTATGCACATGAACCAGACACAGTAGCTTCAAAGAAATTAACAGAAGATCAAATCCAATTGCTAGTTGAACGCCTAGTGACACAAAGCCAGGGTCTTCGTTTTCTTGCAGGCGATTTCAATCAGCCTATCAATGGTACACCAGCCATGCAGATGCTATCAGATCTGGGGTGGGTAAACGTGCAGTCTTGGGCCCAGGATAAACTTGGAAAACCCATTCAACCAACATGTAAAGGAGTCAATACAAAAGACCATATATATTTAAGTCCAGAATTGGCCCTTTATCTACGAGATGTACATGTTGACGACACATGGTTTCCAGATCATGCAGTGCTATGGGCCACGTTTGACTCGTTAGGATCTCCACCGATGATGCCACTGTGGAAAATTCCTAAGTCCTTAGAATGGTCCAAAATACCCGACCTACCAGATCATGGCAGAGTCACCTTTGAACATTCCAATCTCACCAAGGCATACTCAGAAATTGCGAATGATTTTGAAGCAAGAATCGTAGAAGCATGTCGTGATGCAGGAGTCAAGCAGCCATCCAAAACACAGCTTGGCAGAGCAGCAACGTTAGAAGTGAGGAGAGTACAAGAATTTTCGTCACCGCCCAAAACATCAAGACAAGGAGAGCCACAAGCAGAGTTTCATGGTATCGACTGCCAACATGCACAGATTCTTAGGCAACTTCGTAGACTTGTGAATTTTGCAAGAATAGCAGATTGCACAGATCACGGTAGCAACCAATCTGTCCAAAGAGATAACTTGTGGAAAAGCATTGTGAAATCAACAGGTTTTGAACCATCCTTCGTGCTTTGGGTCCAAGATAACTTATCAGACCTTGAAGCGACATTGACACCACCAAACAGCAAAGTAGCCAAACAATTGGTAGCAGGTGTTGAACAGCATCTTAGGTCTTTTGAGAAAACCCTTAAAAGAACCAGAATTGAGATGGCCAAGAAACGACGGCAAGATGATCCCAATGTCATCTTTCAAGACCTTCGTGACTCGCCGCCTCAGCCTTTGCAAGCACTGATAGATAAACAGGAAGCCAGGATTGTAGCCATTAACCCAGATGATTTTTCAATAGTAGTGCATCCACCACAAGAATGGATTCAAGATAAGCCATTGTTCACAAACATAGGTAAGTTGTCCACCATCATGGTAACAGCTGATCAAATTTGGGTAGAAGAGTTGTCTAACCTCCAAGTTGGAGATACCATAACCCAAGAACACGTGGTTGGCAATATCACGGAACTTTTTGACAGGTTTGGTCGTGAATGGAAGCAAAGATGGGACCGACATCAAGGTAAAGAACCGGAGTTTTGGCAGCCAATCGTTGAATTTACCAAAAATGTTTTGACAGTCCCACCGCCCATGGAGTATTCACCCATTACACCAGATCAATGGAAGCATGAGTTGTTGCGTAAGAAAAAACACGCCGCTGTCGGACCTGACGGCATCAAAAAAATTGACCTCCAAAAACTGCCGATGGATTTGACAATTCAACTGCTCAAAATTTTTGCATTGGTAGAATCAGGGTCAAAATGGCCGGTGCAGCTGGCAACGGGCTTTGTGGTAGCTCTAGAAAAAATACAGGGAGCAACCAAAGTAGGGCAATTCCGCCCAATCACCATATTTGCTTTAGCATATCGTGTGTATAGCAGCATAAGGGCAAAACAATTGCTAACTCACTTGAGTCAAGTTGCGCCAAGCACATGCACAGGCAATCTTCCGCATCGGTTTGCGGCTCAGGTTTGGACAGGTGTCCAACGGGAGATCGAAGAAGCCCAACATTCTGGAGCAGTAGTGTCGGGGGCAGTCATAGACCTGATAAAAGCCTTCAACCTTCTTCCAAGACTACCCATCATTGAAATTCTCGTACACCTTCAAGTGCCTCACCAAATCGTAAGAGCTTGGGGTTCCATGCTGACCTCCATGGAAAGGAGGTTTAAACTCCGCAATCAGGTCGGTCCGCCCCAGCGGTCATGCACAGGCTTCGCAGAAGGAGATGGACTATCAGTGGTCGCGATGTTAGCAGCCAATATGATGTGTCACGCCTGGATGCAAGTAAAGCATCCCAACCTCACTCTTTGGTCATATGTCGACAACATCGAATTTGTTAGCCCAGATTCAACTTCAACAAAAGCAGGCTTGAATAGTTTGACCGACTTCGCAGACGCCATGGACGTTCTGGTAGATACAGAGAAAACATACACTTGGAGTATAGGAGAAGATGATAGGCGGTCCCTTAAGAAAGATTGCAAAGTCATCTACCAAGCTAGAGACCTAGGTGGACATATGCAATACTGCATGAGGTCAACAAACTTTACAGTGACCCAAAAGTGTGATTTGCTTGAACCGCTCTGGGGCAAGCTATCCAGATCGTTGGCAACCTACAAAGTTAAACTTCGAGCCATCAAAACCAAGGCATGGCCAAGGTGCCTCCATGCAGTTTCGTCCGTCCATTTGGCAGATGATATTTTTGCAAAACTTAGAACAGGGGCTACAAAGGGTTTGGGGCAACATAATTCAGGAATGTCACCGGCAATTCACCTGAGCTTAGTTGAAACACCTGAAAATGACCCCCATTTCTATGCCATTCAACGCACAGTTAGCGAATATCGTCAACTTGTAGTAGATGCAACCGATTTCGTGTGGAGCCAACTAAAGTACAATGCAAAACTGAGACCACCGCCAGGTCCGTGCAGTGTGTTGTTGGCAAGACTTCGGGGCATAGGATGGGAGTGGCAACACAATACCGTTTTCACAGATCATCAAAATCGACTGATTGATATTTTGGGTTGTAACCTACAAGAATTAAAAATCCGATTAGTCCAGGGTTGGCAAGATAGAGTTATGGCGATTTCATCCCAAAGGAAAACCATGAAGGGCATGAATCAAATTTCCCCCAAATTGACAATGGCACACATTGAAAAATGGGCACCGGATGAGCAGGCCATTCTTAAGTGTAGTCTTAATGGGACCTTTTTCACAGCAGATCATAAAGCCAAACAAAATCCAGAAAGTGATGGTAAGTGTAAACTCTGTGGCCAACCAGACAGCCAATTGCACCGTCATTGGAAGTGTACTGCCCTTTCATCGTGTAGGAAACATCTTACTTCACAGCAAATTGAAGACATTGCATCAATGACACCAGCAATTGCAGTCCATGGATGGATGCCAGAGCCTCCGTCTTTGAGAGATTTTCAGCGACAGTTGCAATCACTTCCGGATCAGACAATGCAGTTTGAGTGGCCAATGAAATGTCCAGAACATTTGCACCTTTTCACAGATGGTGGATGCTATTGCCCAGCAAATGATATGTGCCGTTTGGCAACTTGGGGTTTTGTCATGGCAGATATCGAAAATGACTCTTTCTTCCCAGTGGCAAGTGGTTTGGTCCCGGGGCTCAATCAAACGGCGGTTCGGGGTGAAATCCTGGCCATCATCAGTGCATGTGAGTTCAGCAGACTAACAAACAGACCTGTTCATTTTTGGGTCGACAATTCACTGGTGTACGACAGGTTGAAAGACTTTGTATCCAGATACAAGTGGATCAAACCGAACCAAAAAGACTCAGATCTCTGGGAACGACTGCGACATGGGGTGGAACGAATCTTGCCGCTCATTCAAGGAATTCACAAAGTAGTCAGCCACCAAGATATCACAGGGGCCGTTGACGCTTTTGAAGAATGGGTTTTTCGTGGGAACGCGGCGGCTGATAAGGTAGCTGGATCAGCAATTTTTTCAGCACCAGACATTTTGGCCACGTGGCAACAACTTCAACAAGAGATCAAGACGGTCGAGATTTTAAAACAACAAGTCCACAGAACGATTGTGGCATGTGGCAAGGAAGCTTTGAAGGTGTCAGATACATCTTTACGACAGGATGCACCACTGCACCATCCAAGAATTAGCCGAGAAGAGTTGGCGGAAGTGTCGCTATGTTTTCCTGACAACTTGGAAATTCCACTGCGATATCGGGTTGAACCAATCCGTGATTTCATCCAGTGGCTATCAACGCTAGAAGACGAAACTCAGCCGATTCGCCTTGTCACGTGGTTTGAGCTCAATTTCGAATTTGAAGAACATTTTCAGAAACCAGGGCTTCGCTACAACAAACATTCCAAACGCTGGCTATGGGAACAAAATCCCGGGAAGGCAAATTTCGTCTTAAGGACTAATCATTTGTCACGTTTCTTTCAGGGTGTCCTCACCATGGCTGGTAAAAAGTTTCGGGTTCTGCATATCAGACCTACGATGCATGTTTTTCAGTTCTGGACGCAATGCTTGGCCATCCGACTTCGAGATGATTTGGCAACCAAGTGGCTATCTCGGTTCAGTGCCGAGCAGCCGTTCTTTCGTACCGTTCGTGCTCTCACTACATTCTAGTGGAGCCATCTGCAGGGTTTCAAGAGTCTCCGCGAAAGAGCCGAGGCTAGTGAACGCAGCGGAAAAGTTCGGAAAAGTTTGGTGGTTTAGTAAGGGAAATCCTCATTTCAGGGAAACTTAGGTTGGTGAACTATTATAATTTGGCCAGATCTATATTTGGGATTTGTGCCCACCCCGTCTGGAAATAAGGGATTATGAATCATTAAACACCATTGTTCATCCATGTAGGTGGGTTGGCACCGGCTGGGCTGCTTGATCAACGCACAAGTGGAAAGATGGCTTCATCGTAAAGAAGTTGATACATCAGCACTGAAGGTATGTGTATTCGAAATTATCACCGAAGAAAATATGTTAGATATGATGAAATTTAGACAAAAGCTCCTGGGTGTTGGACGCCCATAAAATTCTGATAATGATTCCATTCTTCATTTGACAATCATGTCTGCTATTTCGCTTGGGCAGCTCCAAGTGTCGTCAACCAACCTGTTTGAACTATGACTACCAGGTTCTTCAAGTCGTGCACCTCGTTTGGACCCGTCAGTGATTATCAGGTTCGTAATCAGAAGTTCACTTTGAAAAAGTTGTTAGAAAAGACGTCATGTTGTCTCTCAACACAGTGCTTGCACATGCCTGTCCT
>OMLO01005023.1_pt1 | contig 11091 bp, 6 predicted proteins | sample 1674811 | NCBI WGS metagenome assembly OMLO01 (sample SAMN06265003, study PRJEB25207) | coral metagenome | isolation source: Coral host | place: Mexico:La Bocana,Puerto Morelos, Mexico | collected 2008-11-13 | reverse complement strand
GTTGTTGTTGTTGTTGTCGCTAGACATCATTCAATTTACATCGAGAACAAATGGGGAACAAATGCAAGATTGTAGTCTGTAAAAGATTGTAGTCTGTAAAACCTCGAGTAGACGGCCAGACTTATATGGAACCATCATTAAATCTCACAGGCTTTGTACACAGCTATTATTTAGTAAGTCAACTGATCAAAATAAAATTGTCTTTCTTGGCATAAACAGATGGTTAGATGGAAATCATAACTACGATGAAATATGCTGTAAAACAGGTAATTTTTATTTTGTATGTTTCTCTGTTTAGCTATTAGTAATGAGCTTTAAAGATCTTTTTTTTGTTTAAGGGTGATATCCAGTCTGTATTTCGGACTCTCAAGAGTTTGTTTACGTTTTTGTTTTGGCTCATGTAAGACACCTCAGAATGTAACATTTCGTAAATACTTACACGAAGTAAATTGAAAGTTTCATGCCAATCGTCATTATTAATGCGAAGCTTTATGCTTCCTACTTTCTGATATCAGTCGCTGAAACAACCACGTAGCTGTAAAAATAAAAAAAAGACTTGAAAAAGAATTGGAAATGTTTCCAAGAGTAGGTAAGCGATTTGTAACGAATAACATTGATTCGCATTCCATCGAGGGACACTCACCAACATCGGGTAGATGAGACTGCGCAGCACGAACTGGAAATTACCTTTAAGAGAGAGAGTGATTTTCTGATGGCTGTTGTAAAACCAAATCATGTATGAGCCAATCAAAACAAATTCTAATTTGTTAGCGCACGTGGCCATTCAAAAGCTGAGCAATCCTAAAATTAATACAAAAACACTATTTCCTTCGACCAGTTTCAGATATAAATTGCCAATTCTCGCACACTTTTAGCTCAGTCCCAGGCCACACTAATGCGTTTTTGTTTTAAAAACACGTACTTTTTGTAGCATTTTCTTCTATCTTCCACACTAAAACGACCGAGGCTTTTAAAATGGTTTCTAAAATGGAGCCTTTTGGAATCTCCCCGTTTCTAGCGTGGACAGGTGAAAACGGAGGCTTTTGAAAACGGTACCGAAAAAAGCGTCATATGCTGTCATTCCATCAACGTTTTTTGGTCGTTTTAGTGTGGACGATATGCGAAAATCTATCAAAAAGTATGGGTTTACAGGACAGGTGAAAACAAACCGAAAACGTTCTGTGGATGAAATATTTCCCTTCGTTTTTGCTGAGTCGATAACGTATAATTTTAAAAACGCATTCACGTGGTCGGGGCGTTAGTGACCTTGTGTTGGAAATTATTGATTCTCCTCTCATCTTTTCAGGTTTAACATACCAGGAACTGGAGGATAAAGTTGAAGGAGCCCCTCGTATCGTGGTGATATGGAAATAACACTGAGATATTGATAAAAATATGTTCTGTGTGGAAATATGACATCTCTCTAGGTGTCATTTTGGACAGGAATTCTTTTCTTACAAAAAATTCAATTTTGTATATGGCTGAGACATATATTGTAGGTGACACATTTCCAGGTTCTGACAAGAAACTTAGATTGGAATTATTGTATATATTGTCAAATAATGATTCTTCTTAGAATACAGTGTAGATATATTTTATTGTTCAACGTAATGCAAGCCTTGAAGGTTCGTTTATAATGTCATTTTTTATTTCAAAGACGGTTCCTTCACCTTCCGTTCAAGCGGCTATCTTGCCAGGTATCTCTCTTTATCCGGATTATTTTGGGCGAAATTTAAAAGGAGACGTAGACTTGGTAAAATATGAGGAAAGACAGTGAAACAGAATGATGACATTTTATGGCTATACGCGACAAGTTAGGTTATTTGTGCTGTCTGCAAAAGTAGCCTTCATCGAAAGTTGTTTATTTACTGCTGAGCTCTGTGATTGGTCGTGGTGGTCTTGCATTTTAGTCTAACCAATGGGAACACCCATGTCATTTTCTTAGCCAATCAGGCGAAAATCAAAACCGACAGTGAATGGGGTTCTTTACTTTTCCCGCGCTTGCCATCGGCTGCCAGGTTTTATAACGAGCTCTGATTGATCGCTGAAATATTTAGGCGCGTTGCGATTGACCAGATGAGATAATTTAAAATTTGACGTTGGTTTTAAAACTATTTCTTCCTATCTGTGTTTAAGAGTTCTTTTGCAGCTGTTTTCTGAAGCGTTATTATGTTGTCAATCAATATATTTGGGGATTAGGCTGAAATGCAAAGCGGAATTGTCCGCGACAAGTTGTTAATAAGTGTTTTTCTTGCTGTTCTGTAATAAAAAGTGATTATCATTTATACTAATGTACAAGTAAGAGCCTTTTTAAGAAAAAAAAAACCAGTTTTTAAATATTACGAATACAGCACTTCAAGTCAATTGTTTGACAATTTGTGCCACGTTATTCCGTGTTTTCATGTGAATGGCTTCTTTGGCCGTATTTCCGGAAATGTTCGCTCGTTATTTTAAAATGTCGTTCCTTTGTAGATAACACATTAAGTAAGAGAATGAGATTTTCACTAATGTTTTCATAAGTACCCTTGATCAAATGGTCTTTTGAGTCTATTTTCATTTTGTTTCATAATCCGATTTATCGCCATTATTACACTCAATATCGTCAAGGTTGAGAAAGATAGATAACACGTTCAAATCACTCGTTATAAGAACCTCTTTACATACAAATAATTGGGAGTTTAGTCTTACCCATCTGTTGAATGTCCTCCTCATATTTTTACAACAGGGCTTACTTCAGTCTTCGCCAGCACAAGTTCAAAATCCAAGGACAGAGCTCTTTCAACTTAGAGCATTATCGCAAGTCACTCAGTAGCATGTTTTTCGTGTTCTGTTTGTTCTTAACTTGCTGCCTTCCGTTTGCGTGTCCTCAACTTTAGCAGCAACGACCGTATCAGGATTTAACAATTTGATATCACTTCCGTAATTGCTCTGCTTAACCCTTCGCTAAATCCCCCTTGTATACTGCTGGCGAGTTCGAGATCTCAAATTGGAGGCTCCAGCAACTTCGCGTGGAAGTTATTCCTTTGACGTCACTTCCAATAACACGAATTCCACTTCGCTAACCTAATACTCACAAATTTGCCTTGTCTTGTTGAAAGTGAATTTATGTAAGCGTGTTCTTTGATAAGCATTCATTTTATTTTTGCTACAAACAATCGCCGGGTCGGTTATGAAAGCATTCATTTTTATCGCTTTTTTTCTGTTTTTTACACCGTTTCATTTCACCGTTTTCACGCATACAATATATAATTTACTGTCAGACTACTATATCCCCTGTTATTTTCCTGTTTTTATTTTCAATTGAACTGTATATTTAAAAACTAAACATTAAATTAGACATTAAATAAAAAGACAATACTAGACTTTTAATGAGACGTTAAATAAAAGGACAACAAAATTGATGAATCTCTCATTAGTCACTGAATATAACAAATGTTCAGGGGGGGGGCATCCCTTCCCCCTGCATACATTTCTATGTAAAACTTAGCAAATTTACGGTCCCACAATTATATGAATGAGTTTGCAACCGAAATCCTTATGAAACTTTGCATATTTACTTAATTTGTCATGATAAATGGAGCAGCGAGGCTTTTTGTTTGAATGAAAAATTCATTCGGAAAAGGTCCACAGGTTCCATCGTTTGTTAACGATCACCACCTGGCAAGGAAAGAAGGTAAAAAAAAACTTAACCTTGCGACACTCTCTATTTTGCCTGAGGACACAGACTTCGGCCTTCAATTCACAATTGGCCGTATTCGAATTCTCGGGATTGGACTAGAACTAGCTTGCAACTGAGGCCATTGCAAATGACATTGCAAGGCTACCGAGAATTCAAACATGGTTTCTTCTTCTCTCGGACGGGAAGATGTTTGGACACGAAAAAATTCAAAATTTATGACATCTCTGTTTCTAGATCTGAGCAGTTTACGGTCATATACTGTCTTTTCCATCAGCGTTTTCGGTCGTTTTAGTGTAGGCGATGCGTTTTCATATAATCAAAGGCTCCTTAGAGCTATCTCATGGTAAGAATTGATTAATTAACCTGCTATTTGGCATTTTTTCACAAGGTTATTTTTGTTTGTTAGCCACACGTTTGGGCGGAATTATTAAGTTTTTAAGTCAAACGATGGCGAGAAAGTTCCTGAAATTTTGAATTCGGAAGATTTAGTTAAGATACAGGCAAAGGTTTGCAATGTCCAAATTTCAGGGATGGGCGTCAATGGTGTTTTTAATTACTGAGTTGCCTCACAGGCGGCCCAAGCTCACGATACGAGGAGTTATGCATTTTTGCATAATCTTTATACAAACGTTCAGCAAAAAACGTGACATATACAGCCGATATTCACTATTACCTAACAACCGAGTTTGATTACGCGAAAACGCGATTCTCCCCTTGCACATGGAGGTGTTGGGTGACAACAGTTTGAATTTATAAAGATTTGTACGGAGAAAACCGGTATCGACATTGTAGCTGAAAATTTGATATTTTTTGCAATAAAAATTACTTACCTCAATGCCTTGTTGTCTTTTTTATCTTTATCTCGTTTGTCAGCTCGATCCGAAACCTGTTACGCGAGTTTTGTAACACGACACTTCATTATGCAAGGTGAGAGTCGCGTTTTCACGTAATCAATCTCGGTCGTTATGTAATAGTAGACGTCCTGTCCACAGACATTAAACTTCCATCAAACATGATTCATATTCAAAGAAATTCTGAACAAACCACCGTTTCTAAAAGTCTTGAGAGGGCCCATAGTCCGTGATTTGCATTCAAAACACCACACATTTCGAAGTTTTCGTAGTCTTGCGTGAAACAAGGGAAAGTCAACAAAGGTTAATCTGCGGTACTTCATGATCCCATTGGTTGGTATTTGTCAAGGCCTTGGAAGTTTCTAAAAACCATGATCTTTGCGGTCTTGACGGGTCTTCACGCACCATTCGTTCATGTCATCGTCATTCTTAGGACTGACGTTCATTTCTCTGTACTGAGTTGCACATATTTCCTTCTCAGTTTTGGTTCCACACAGATATGTTTCGATCAGGTTTGGAATCCAAAAACCGTCACGTGGACAGGATGCCACTTTGAATCTGGCCAAGTGGTGGACATATTCTCGCCTTTGTACTACCCCCAAAATACATACACAATGGCGTGACTTTGAGTACAACGAGAAATTTTCTTGGGAAGGGGGAGATATGCGAAAACTTGTTTAATCCAGGTTTAATGCATAACAAAAGTGAGAGAGTGATTTTTAATTTCCACCCACAAACCCTAAATCCCACAGCATAACTTATGTCATACCATGAGGTAAAAACGGATTAGTGTGGACGGGTGAAGACAAAATGAAAAACCTATGATGTGGTCAAAAATAGTTTGTTTCGTTTTTGTTGAGAAGAAAGCGGATACTTTCAAAAAGCGTCTGACGACCGTGATATGCTAGCTGCACCAACTCTTCAAGGTCAAAGTTTATTTGAAACATCCATGCTTACATACAACTTGAATTCAATTTACCAACATCTGATTATTCATCGTTGTTTCAGAGGATGTTAATTTTCGTCTTTGTTAACCAGAGCTTCGTTAGTGTCATTAATAGCCTCGCTGGGTGCATTTTCAGAAGAGGACTTCTCGATTGCAGTTTGTGAATCGATCTTATCCATTTTGTGCTGTGAATTTTTTTCTTCTTGTTTGTTTCTTCTTTCTATGAAACCTGTGAAATAAGATTTCAGTCTTGCTGGAAAGCTCCGCAATTGATTTAATATTCTCTTCCACAATGTTTGTTTCTCTATATTTTTGTCGTCATCTCTCCATGTATCTTCTATTTCTTTGATGATCTGTTTGCGAAGCCTCTCTTCGCTAGTCATTCGCTTGGCGAATTTTCTGGAAAAGCATGAAATATTTTCAGTTAGAATGCGCTTAAAGATTAGAATGGCCGTAAGCGTGGGCCTTAAGTATGATGACTGCGTTGAACCTCGGATAAAGTGGCCTGGGCTCGAGTGCTGGTCGAACTCGTTGGGTTTCTTCTCTCACACTGCCTCGCTCCTGATCCCAGGGGGTCATTACAGCGCCACAGAAAATGTTGCGGGTGGGGAAGGGAGGAGGGAGGAGGGAGGGGAGGGTGAACTACGATTGATTTTATTGGCAGTCGGAGGAGGGAGGAGACAGTGTCTCTTGGCTTCCCATGGTAAGGAAATCGGTTCAGCTCCGTCTGTCGGTCTGAGCCTGTCTGAGTTCAGACTACCGCTCGCTGGTCCTAAACGTGGCCATCTTTCAATTCTAGCTCATAAAATACCTAGAATTCTCCTTTAGAATTTCGTTGAAATTAATATTAAATGATCAAGTTAGGAAAGCAGTTCACTAAAACTGCATTTTACATATGGCGTACTTCCGTAAAACTATACCAACGACGACGATAATGAGTACAAGACAAGCGCTTAAACTTCCTACAATGGCGCCAATGTTTGATTTCTTTTCTTTTCGTCCAGTTGTTTCTACAATAATTTGTTCTTCCACTTCTTCCTCTGTCGTAGGTGGCTCTGTTGGTTCTACGGCTGGAATAGAACGTTGGAAAGAATGACAAAGATATGAAGTATTAATAGTGAATTGTACAATTTAGCACAAGATAGTTTCAAACCGCGAGGTTTTATCTTTAACTTAGGAATAAGACTTATATAGGGGGATTGAACTCTGTCACCCTACATCTCACCACCCCCCCACCCCCCCCCCCCCCATACTGATTGGGAGTACTCCAAGAAATACCTGGTGTCTATGTTCAACCCGCTTACCAATTCTCTTACACTATTTGAGATCAAAATCTGTGATTTCCGCTACCCTGTGTAAGACCTGACCAATAATTTGATACCCTATTTTAGACTTAACCCAAAATAAATACCCTGTTTTAGACCTCTCTCATAAATAGTTATCTAAATCAGACCGATTTTAAAGGCATTGCAAGTGCTTTTGTTGATGGTCTTATCGAAAATGATGAAATAGTAGCGTCTTCCACAAAAGAAAAAAACGAATTCAAGACAAGAGTTCAAAAACCATACCTTATTTGAGACCAAAATGATCAAAATCAATACCATACCTCTGACCAAACGGTTGAAAAACCGCACTCTTTAGCGCCATACATACATACCTGTAGAGCGCGTATAAGGAAGTGCCCCCCCCCCCCCCACCAGGCCGTCATTCATGTATGAAAACTTGTACTTGGTATAAATTAAGGTGCCATTTGATTTACTTACCAATACACTTTCTCGTCGGATGTCTTTTAAAACCTTTCCTACAGGAGCATTTATACTGAGCTGGAGCCAGGAGCCTTTTAGTTAGATATATCGGCTGACAGTTTTCAAGTTTAGCATCACAGTCAACCTCGAAATATCGACACACATTCATCCCTGGATTGAAAAAAATATCGTCATTGATCACGATTCTACATAAGAAAATGTCGTGTCTAAAATGTCAACCTGAAATATCGTCATCTGCAGGGTTTTCGTTTGAGGCCGGAGGACGGACGTATCGTCCGGTCGTTGCTCATTCCACGTCCGGTACTTCGATACCAATATTTGGGAGTTTAACTTTTACTGTCCATTTTCATTCAATATTTTACTTTTTAAAGAGAACTTGAGTGAACTCCAGCCCTGCCTGAGAAACGCTGGAAACAGTGTTTCTGAGTGTTCTGTTTTAAAAATTTCCAATTTGCCCCCAGACCCCCCTAGGGGCTTGCGCCTTCGGCGCTCGCAAGGCGCCTTGCGGCGCCAAGACAAATTTCACGTCCGGTGCTTTCACAACCATGTCCATTACTTTGCAAAGCTACTGAAAAACCTGCATCTGTTTATCCTTGAAACGAGTGAAACAATGTTCAGCAGTGTTTGTAACAACGTTTAAGAAATTTCCATGCCATAAATTTTCATTTTGAAAATGGCGCTAGTCACATTTCACCAGCTCACTTATGTTTATAAAGAACAGTCGATGCCCCTGCATTCAAGCTAAAACATTTTCAAGGCGACGAATTGTGGCAAAAAAACGAGGACGAGTGGTGTAATATTTAAATAGACGAATTCGACAGCCAATATTGTTCGCAAATTGGCAACAGACGACGATAACTGCCAGCTATCTTTAATGACTCACTGAGCTGTCCAAATTCGAATTATAATTAATGGAGCAAGCAGATCTATCGCGATAGTCCGCCTTGTGAGACGAACCATAGTGGATAACTCCTCAAGACGGAAGGTCTGTCTGCTTGCCAGTATTTACACAGACGGATTATCAGACGACCTATCGTTCTTTGCCCAAGCTCGCCCCAGACAGATGATCCGTCTGCAGTACAAATCGGGTTAATGACTATTGACAGCTTAGTCCCCTTTCGCACTACGCCAGAGTATTTAGAAAACGGACGCTTCACTCTGAAAACGCATTGAGTCTCAGGTTTTCTTCCAAAACTCGCAGATGAATTTAAAAACGTAACAATCACCGGTCGTTTTGGATTTGTGTTCGAGAAAAACTCGGTCAGGAAAATCACATGATTACGGTGACGCCGTGGTTGTCGAAAAGCTCCGTTTTAAAAATGTTTTTGTCCACACGAGACTGCAAAGCCGGCGTTGTCAAATTTCTCCGGTTTGAAGAACGTTTTAGAAAAGCTCCATTTTCGTGACGAATTAGTTTGGACGAAAGGCCCATTCGCACACGTAATATTTTCATACTAAAAGCTGCAGTTTCAAATTTGATTGACGGCTCAGGGCGTAATACAAAACTCAGTAGTTCCATAGCATTACCTTACCTTTAAGTCTTACTTTACGATAATCAAAGGTCATTTTACGGTTCGATATTTTCACCACGATTTTCCCTCCATATCTGTGGAAGCGTTTATTGCTAGGGTTAGTGCGCGCTACAATCTTCCCTGTTTGGTATTTACCCGGTTGAAACTCGACCAACACAGTTCTCCAGACTGTTAACTGGTTCCATTTTGGTGTTTTGTCCAGGTATAGTTTGTCAATTAGTGATGGATACGGGAATGCGGTTGAAGACTTTCTGTTCTTTGACTTGAAGTGTAATTCACCGTTAGCGGAACGGAGGCTGTAACCAACGATGTATCCTCGTTCCCATGCTGGCGGTTTCTTGTCCCGAAACAATCCGAAAGCAGAGACTCTTTTTAACTTCTTAACTGCGAAGGAATCAGACAATTTGTCACGAAATAAAGATTAATATTTGATTTACTTTTTTCCCTCAAAGCCTAAAACCTTAACTGAGAAAGTTTGTCAACAGTCCATAATCACAAGTACAGGTCATCATGTTTAGGGGAAAATGTACACGGCAGGTTATTTTTAGAGCGACGTTCAACCGAAAGTTCAAATCGATAGAAATAGTTTTCTAGAATCTAATAGACCAAAGCCAAGAGAAACAAAGCCTTTTCCGCTTACGAAGTTCTGATAGAAAAAAAAGTGGAAATTAGGGAATTTAACAGGTTACTATGGCGACACCGAGGACAACGTCGATTAATTTTTCCTACGAATCTCGCGGTACCCCAAAGTCATTTACTTTGTCTATCACTGTCGAAACTATCACGAAACTGAATCTAGAAAACGGTGGTAAATTGGAAAAAAGAAAAAAATAGCCGTTGTGGTTGACGTTCTTCATACAACGGAGAATTAAGTGATTTCACGTTGTTGTTTTGCAGAGGACGGCAAAGAAATGAACCAAGAATTATAACGCACGTGCACATCCATTGTTCTGCCCAATAAAACCTTTGTTTAGCGACGTTCTCATTGCCGTCATGGTCTTCTCAAACTCCCTAACAATTAAGCTTAAAGACTCCACAGTTTAGACAATTATTTGCCGACAATTATTTGATATTGACAACTAATACTGTCCAATGCGAGCATCCCACACATTGGAGTGTTAGTTGTTGATAGTCGAGAGCTTGGGAACTAACGTTCACTGCGCATGCTCAAATGTGTGTCATGTTTCGATTGCTGACGACAGCTAAACCAAAGATTCATGCACATGTAAAAAAGCACTATTAGTTGTCGAAAAGTAAAGTAGTTTCCCTTTTGAAGAAGAGAAACTGCTTAGTTGTCGACAATTCAAAATTTAGCGTGAAGCTGTCATCTCACACACTACGTTTTTTACCCTGGTTCCAGAGGCGATTTATAGAGGGAGCAAGGAGCGAAGCGAATCGCCCGACAACTTAGTGTCTAGTCGAGTCTAGTCTGTGGAGGCCTCGATCTGAGGTAGCTTCAGAAATTGCTTATTCAAACTCAGTAGCTGGTCTTTACAAAGAATTTTGATAATTCGATGATTTTTATACTGCGAAAAATAGTTTCACTGCTATTAAATGCTTTTATCCTTCAACAATTTAGACTAGTTTGAAAAATATGGCGCAAGCCTATTTTACGAGGTAGTGTTCACATCAAAATAATATGATTTCATCCTCCAGGTTTCACTTTGCTTTCCAACAACGGTAAACTGCGCGCGCATGGTAAGGTGAGAATTGGAAATGGCGACAACCATAAAATGATAGTGCGTTGATTTCTAGCAAAGTGAGCTTAACCAGTGTTATAAAGACAGAAATTCAACTTACAAGTCGGTGTCTTGCCAGTAGTTTTAGAATCAACGTCGTTAAATAAAGCCAACCAAACTAACAAGCAACTGAAGATGTGCATTTCAAGACACAAGGCTAGAGGGAAGATAGTAATACAAGTATGATGTCACAGAGCTGATGAAGTGAATTAGAAAGATACCGTCGATCTGTAATTAAGTTCTTTTAGATGATCTGTATTTGCTCATGAAATTTGATTTTAAGTCTCTTTTGAAAAGAAGATAATCGCTGAACTGAGAAATAGCTCTGTTTCTACCATCCGCGGTTTTTCCAGCTGCGTTTTTGACAAACATTCTGACGCCAATTTTTACGCATTGCCACAAATATCATTTAAAATCGCCTAAACATTTTTTCAGAAATTCTCAAAAAAGGTCATTTCAAAATATCACAAAAACTTACTGAATATCTAGAAAATCCCTTTAAATAGGACAATAACATGACTTTTGGAGGGCAGTTCAAATGGATGATCTTTCATATATTCATTTACATTCTTTATCTT
>OMLO01005022.1_pt1 | contig 11091 bp, 3 predicted proteins | sample 1674811 | NCBI WGS metagenome assembly OMLO01 (sample SAMN06265003, study PRJEB25207) | coral metagenome | isolation source: Coral host | place: Mexico:La Bocana,Puerto Morelos, Mexico | collected 2008-11-13 | reverse complement strand
CTTATTCGTTCTACGAAGTGTGCAACTGAAGAAGTCATTATTTTCCTCTGGGCGAAGAATGAGTTCGGCACATGAAAGTTCGACGTTTGAATCAAACTGCCGAATTTAATTATTCGGGTCGACCCAAATAGGTATTAGGTTTGGCACATGAAAAGTTCGACGTATGAACCGGGCCTAAGGCTTTCTTTCGCAAGCTCGTAGAGGGTCTACACGGGAGGTTATATTTTGTATGTTAGTACTAATTAAGTTAGCCTTTCTAGCAATCTTTTAGCGATGAATGAGTCACTGATTAAACTACACCTGAAACGAAGGTCGAATTCGAAGGGGATTCAAACTCTTCTATATCGTTTTCTAAAACATCCAATTCTAATGCGCTTTAGCGACTTCCATGCGCTCTCATTACATCCCAACTTGCCCATATCGTTTTAACTGCAAGTTTTTGTTCGTTTCTTGAAGCAGATAGGTAGTAAAATGTAGGCGAACTAATAATAGCGCTGTCATCCTTCAACTCTTGGTTATTTTTGTCCGATATTTTATCCGTGCGGGAGTCGAATATGAAAGATGTTCACTTACCTTAAAACAGCATTATTCTTCCCATCATGAGCGAGCACTTCGCCATCGTGTTCGGACGAGAATATTTACTTTCGATGTCTCACAACTGATCAATTCTCTTAAAACGACGATGAAGACACTTCGTGGTCGCATCCAGGTCGATCTGATGATTTTATAATATAGACAATAACAAAATTTCAGGACTTTGTTTTATCTGAAGAATCGGCAACGCAAACAAAGGCAAAAGTCACGCGCGCCAAGTTGCTTGGCACAATGCAGTGTAGAAACTGCCTGGCGTGACACCATTCCATGTGGATCATTTGGTCCACAAACTTCCGGGTACAGAAATTAGAAAAGAAAAAGAAATTAGGAAAAAATATACATAAATAAAACACACAGATGTATATACAGAACGTTAAATTTCATAATTTCTCCATTCATGTTTTCGGGTTAAAATTCGCCATATAGGGAAGAGATTTGTTTATAAACATTGTTTTGTTATTTCAATGTTCAAAAGCCAATAGCTCTCTGGTTGGCATATTGATAACAATGGGTAACGTCACTGAAATCTTTGCTATCGCTAATGGTAACTCAATTTCCAATAACTTTAAAAATTCTACAACATTTATGATTAGGAAATAAGCGAGAAAATTCTAAAGAAGGTAGGCTGAAATAGGAGCTATGTTAAGCCACATTTGCATACCTTTGTGTGCAAAAATTACGATAGCAATGATGCCTGTTGAAAAATATCAAATTTCATCGATAAAATGCTTAACCGAAGGCATATATTAAATTGGAGAATATGTCAATAACGCAATTCAATTTTGAAGAATTATTTGAAATCGAAATTTCAGAACTTCAGCTCTGCTTTCAGGCTAGATACGATTATCATTTACAGCCAGTAAAAATGTAATTATTATAATTGTCAAATGTAAAGTTTTCTGCGGTCACCTAACACCAGCTCCATCGATTCATGATTAGGGAGTTTTTGACATTGAAAAAAAAAGGAACCGCTATCTCTCACTTTTTTCAATGCATCTAACGATACGCAGTTTGCATATTAGAGTTTAACAATGGCCGGCATCGACGCGTGTCTGGGTTTACCATCTCGAAGTCACGTAACCGTTCTCGGACATGCATAGAAGCCAACGGTTTCCACTAACGAGACCGTCTTCTAGATAGAATGTCACGAGTAGATTTGGTTTAAAATAAGCTAAAACATCGTCATTTATCGGTACCAGTTTGATATAGGCAACAGGAGAAAATAGCTCTTTAAGAAGAGAATTGTGCCGAAGGCATGAAATTCGAGACAGTTCGATCAGTCATCACGAGATCGCGGAAGCAATACATATTACACACATTAAAACAAATTTCGAACGTGCAACCAAAAGTATTATGAACGAAACTAATTGTAATTTTGCCCTGAGGAAATGTTCCTGATATATGTATCAAAAGTTGAACAAGGTGGCTCAAGCTAGACTGTGGTCGCTAGACAAAGGCCTATGAAATATTTACTCACCAGTATTCTTTTGTTTTCTCTCACCTTTGCAGCAGCAGAGCTGGCTAAAATATCCGATAAATGATCATAATTCGATTTTGGGTAACATATATTCGCCGAATGACATAAGATGTACTGTTGGAAGCCTCTTCGGGAGTCTAAGGTCTTAAGAATTTACATTTTGTCGAAAAAACTACGTATTTGTTTTTGTCCTTATCCGCTGACCCATAAGTGGCGCATTGTGAGCACAAACATTGAATACACAGCTGCAGACACACACAACATATTACGCATAAATTAGTGTATAACATCAAAAGAAATACAAAAAAAACTTACCAAAGTATACCGTTTACAGCTTCATGGATACTGCCTGTATGCAAATGTTATACTCAAGGAATTGTACGTTAGCGAGCGGCTAACTATGTCACACAATTACAAATCTATAGACATAAACTTTGTCCCAGATTAGTGAAGCAGTGGATCGTTATTTCTGATTCTCTCTGAGACAATATCGCATATAAAAGGAGATGAGACAGAGTGAACAATGCCATTCTGTCGATCTAGTACAAAATGCTGCTCGGTATTCCCAGCCCTGACCTGTTTATCACTACCCAATAACTCCCTTTCCTCTTAGCTTCAGAACATTCATCACCGGGACGAGACTGACAGTGCCCAATCTCAAACAAGTGTGAGCCGGAGAGAACGCTGATAATAAAATAGTTTTTTTTACCAGTACTGAGGAATAAACCGAGCGCTTATGTGTAAGTTGATTTAGATGTACATGTAAGCTTATACTTAATACTTGTACGTGTATGCTAACGCACAAATGCGTCTATTTTTGCTTGTTTTATTCCATTACTTTGTAGTTTTGATATTCACCTCTGAAATATATATTAAAACAATTATTCGCCCCAGGCTTTGTGAGCTTTTGACAATTATTGAACTCTGTTATCGCAAAATATCAATGGCAAGCATATCAATTATTTGCCGAAGCGAAAAATGAGGCAAACAATTAACCTGCGAGACACTGACAAATCATGATATTTGGTGATAACAAAGTTCAATAACTGTTTTATCATCCTACATCCAAGGATTTTTTGTATTTAGATCACTCTCCGACAACTCGGGAAAGCAATCAGATATATATATATATATATTTTTTACATAAGAGTGTGGCTACTATGACGCATGAGCAGAATATTATTTGCAGATTTAGTGGGTATTACGCATGAGCAGATAATTTTTTCTAGACAGTTATTTGCAGGTCACGTGGGGGCTCTCGACCAATGAGAAGAGACTTCCCCAATTTTCTTTTCGCATTCAACGAATAATTGTTAAATTTGTTAAATATAGCCCCAACATCTTTCCCTGATGTGGCCTAAACGTTATATAACAGACACGCGAGACCCTATTCTGTTGCATTTTCACCGAGGAGAGCATTTAAAAATATAATTTTGCTGCGCGTCGCATTTTGAACTTTCTCTTTTTCAATGATCCTGAAAGTGCCATTATCGACTCAATTCAGACCAGACGTGCTAATACTGGAGAGAAACGTAAAATGGGCCAGCATCCAATCCGCTACTTACAACGGAGATAACTGACGAGAGCTATGAACAAATGAACCAATTGGGCCTCAGGGAACTCATCCACGTTTGGCCAGGTACAAAGTTACGTTTCAGTGCTGGTTAAAGGGGACCAGCTAAAATAATAGTCTCTCAAGATAGAAAAACACCAAAGAGAAAATAATTAACCACAAAGGAACAAAGGTGGTCAGGAATGGAGAAGGTTTACACCCATTAATAAACGACGAGCTTGAAAAAAATGGTTAAACTTTTCAAGATGCGCACACCATGACGAGCTCCTTTCAACGACTTTAAGTTTTAGTGTCGTGACTGTAGCAACCCAACCAGTACCAGTTATCCTAGCCGTTCCGTGAGACCTAGCGTTAACTTTGACTTAAACCTAAAAAAAAAAAAAGCTACACAGGTTTTTCCTTTAGAAAATTTAATTGTTTGAGGTCTAACTACTTTATAGTTTACTTTATACGAAAACTTGAAGCTAATGACGATCCAGTAAACTGAGCTCTTATATAAGACACTGTCATCTGGCAATTCAATAATGACAAGAACAACATCTTTTGCTTCACATCTTTTGCTTCACCTTTTTCCTTTTAAGGCTATGTTCAATTACAAGACTTTTCAGTCGGCTATCTTAAATTACTCTGCTTATGAAATAAAGACGCATTGCTTCCCCATTCGTGATATTTCAAGTCAATGACTTGAATTTGTATAAGTAACATGACGCGGAGGATCAAAGAGGCGCTGAGATTAATATCAGACCTTTCTGTAAATAAGAAAAACCCAATCAGTGAGGAGTCGTCATAACAAAGCCATCAGTTAGGGAGAAACATATGCCTTGACGATTTTCATGGTCTGAGAAGCCTGACAAAATGCCCTGAAACACCTGCGTCTTAGAAAACATTTCATCTGTGCGTTAGTAAACCGAAAAAGTAAGTCAGTGCTGACCTAAGAAGAAAGATTTAAAGAATTTTATGGCCTTTCCGAGCTTTTTCGAAGGTCCGTTCGTCCGTTAATGAGTCCATTCAGAAATCCTTTCAGAATAAGTATATTCAAAACTCTGATCAACAGTCATTTTATAAGTCCGTCAGTGTAAAAAATTCTGAAACTTGATCATCTGTTCCACTGTCGCTTTTTAGCTCACCATACCATGGATTTAATAATTCCACACAAATGAAGTGAAAGATAAAGTTTCATAATGCTGAGCTGGGTCCTTCATTAAGCCACCCACTCACCGCCGAGTAGATAAGTTCCCTGTAAACGTCATTTCAGAGTATGTGATGGCAAACAAAGTAAGAACACAAACTGCGTTCATTATAGTCTGAAAATGCTTTCAACTTAGTTATCAAATAAAGCAAAACCACGGATCATTAAAATACAAGCAAGGATATGTTTTAGTTTCTGGAAAGTAGACGACACAATTTACCGGCGCATGCTTTTCAATTTCCCTTGGAAATTCTAGAAAAAAAACTCATCGTTAATTATTTATGATAAGATTTTCTCGAATTTCCCAATCGCCAACACGATGGTCTCTGCCATATATTTTTCAGGAGGTGTGGCTTAAGATCTGTATTATACCTTTGGCAGCTCGGCTAGATAACTTTCATGGGTTTTGATTTTCCCTCTCTTCCCTTCAATAGTTCGTGACTTGGAGGAATTTTTTTCCGTAATTCCGTAAGTATTTCGCAAGCTTAACGATGGTCCTTCGTCGCGTGGTGCTCTAGATCTTTTAGACATTGCTTGGATGGCTTGCCGGAAGTCAAGTTTGCGATATACGTACAGAAGAGGATCCAAAACTGAATTCAAAAACTTAGGATAATAAAACACTGCATATTCAACGGAGATTGGTAATGAGAAGAAATTATTCCCAAACTGATGCTGTAAGTCAAGAAGAAAATAAGGAAGCCAGCAAATAACATAAACAACAATCATGCTCACGAAAATCATTGCCGCGCGTCTTTCACGAGAGTGGGAACGTTGCTGTTCCATCTGAAAACAGAGGCCCACGTTGTTCTGCTTGATTGCTCGCAGTTGTTGTCTCAAGGCAAGAAATATTGTCGTGTAGCAAAATATCATTGTTATTAGTGGTACCAAGAAGAACAGGACGATGCAAAATATATCATATATGATATTTATTGTTGCGGTTTTCCCACCGCTATCTTCGTTAACATTTACATCGAGACCAATCCATGACAGTTGAATTAGGGCGACAAAGATGGCGGTTAGCCACACTGAGAGAAGTAAGGAGAGTATCCTGCGTTTCGTAACCAAAGAGCGATAGCGAATGGCGTGAACAACAGCAATATGGCGATCGACAGAGACTAGAAGGAGGTGCAGAACAATAGAAATCGAGAAGAATCTCGTCAGCATCTGAGTGATTCCGCAAACTGCGGTCGTTTGAATTGCAGAGCAGGCCAAATACAAAGGTATTCCCAATACACCACTAAGCAAGTCTGAAAACGCTAAGCTGCCAAGGATTAAGTTCGTTACCGTTTGAAGAGACTTCACTTTTGCAGTGAGAAACAAAATAAGGGAATTCAATGCTGCGATGGAAATTGCTAGGACCAACGGAATCGTATCGAATTCTGGGCTAAAGCCAAAGATAGCCTCTTCTTCATCGTCCCTGGCTTTCAGTGGATCGTTTTGAAAATTGCTTGTCGAGTTTTCCATACTAAAAAAAAATGAGCTCACAGTAGTATCGCTTATAGTGAACCGTTGATAGCGATAGTTACTAATGAAAACAACAGCGATGAAGCATTTAAACTAGGGTCTGTCGATGTGCGTCATCAAACGCGCTGCAGGGACAAAGTGTGCATGAGTGGTAGGAAAAATGGCAGCATGAATAAAACTAAAAATTGATGAACATTTGGCATCTAACAGCTGTCAGTTTTAAGACTTTGTATGCAATTATTTTTTTTTCGGTTCTGGTCGTCTGCCAACTGGAAAAAGCAATTATATGTGTTAAATAAACAAGTAAATAACATATATTGCATTTTTTAGAGAGGAAGTCACATCAGCACGGGCGGGTTTTCAGTCTTTTTATGCCGGTCTTCATGACGTTATGTAAGTGTAGTAAAAAAAAAACGTTGCCCAGCTCTGAATTATTTATTCTCTTTCCACTGTTCATTTTAAATATGATCTAGAATAATTAAAGTGGGAAATATCAAAACATGTTAAAGGCGATAGCAATTTTAGTAATCAACTAGGTGATTAAAGTAGGCCTGAAATTGCTTGCCCGAAGATGTCCATCGCAAGCCAAAATTGTTATATTTCCTTTCTTTTTTTCATTCTGGAAAAACTGAATATTATGGTTTTATGGTGTTGTTATCATGTTACAAGTTTGGTACTGAGTCTACTTATGCAGTTGTCACAATATTAAACACCCGCCTCCTAAAACTGATTGTATAATTAACACACAAAGATATTGAGATAACCATCAACACAAGTCAAATGTCATCAGAGCTATTTTCAAGTCCAGTCAGAAGTTACGGTGGAAACGAGCATTATTTAAGATGATGAATTAGATAAGACAAGTACAACGTTGTATGGATCATATTTAGAAGCCATGCTTATACGATACCCTAAGGGCCCGAGAAAACTTGACAATATAATAGGTTTGGCACAATAAGTATGGAAAGTCACTAATCTCGAGTACGAAATTAAAGGACGAGTGCTTTATTGAACATTCACGAACGTTCAGGCGGGTGCAATCTGTGAACTTTCAAAACATCGTGAGTAGTACCTATAATCACGAATCAGCTGCTCTGAGGAGGTTCCTTTTTTTATTTCAAACCATTCAGTAAAATTAAAATAAATTGAAAAAAATATAGATAAAAGCTTGTGTTGATCTCAGAACTAACCCTCCTGCTCCCTAAAACGTCTCAAGGGATTCGAGTGTCTCTTGATCACTGCCGGTTTAATGTATTCTAAGCACGTTGATACTTGACAACAATTTTTCATTAGCTAAAGCTACTGAGAAACACTTATATTCATTCGTGTTAACACTGTGGAGTTTTTATGTTCACTTTCACATTTGTGTGCTTACGCACTGTTGACAACGTAACACAAAGCCACTTCAAGGAGTACAATTTGGGTTTGATTCTGCTGCTCTTAAAAAATCAGAATCGAAATCCTTCTCTGGCTACATACTAATACTAATCTACTAATGCTAATATGATTATCAGCAGTAAAACACCGAAAAAAAATTGTGAATGGAAATGATATCAATACAAAAGAAAGAGCAATTAAAATGGAGACCTGTAAAGATCTATTTCCTCCTTTTTTCACTCTTTTACATTGAACAATGATATCCTCTGACACTATTTTAAGATTTCGATGAGAAACCGCAATTAAGGAGCATTTCCGTAAAATAAAATGAAATTCATTCTAAACAAAGAAACAACTGCCTCTTTATTTGAAAGTCTGTTTGCCTGATATGACTTGTCATTTAGAACTTCACTATCACAAGTCAGTTTCCCTACGTTGACAAGGAAGACCGCAAATGATTAAAGACGAATTGCTTATGTGGGTTGCTTGTCTGACAAAGAGACTCAAAACAACTGCTGTCGTAAATAAATAACGTAATTAGATTCGTGTATCAATAACTAGAAAATATAGTTATAAAGGCAGAAGAGCCTAAGCGATCTGCATGCTTCCTGTACAGCAATCGTATTTCACAGACACGCTTAAATATTCATGTAGTTCGGGAGGAAGGGTGGTTTCCGACTACTCAAGGCTGCAGAGGATAAAGTATATCCCGTTTTGAACAAGTTAAAGTTCTACTGCCCTTCATTTATTGGTTGAAGGAGTCCAATACGATACAAAGAGGAAGCTAAGCTCGATTTAACGGTAATTGCTCTAACCCATGACTTTCTCTATCTTGTCCCCGCTGTGATCCTTTTCCGTAGGTTTTTTGCAAACTCAACGATGAACGCTTGCCCGTTTTCCTTCTGATTACACAAAAGGCCTGCCGGAAGTCGTGCTTGCAGAATACGTAAAGCAGTGGATTTAAAAGAGAATTCAAAAACTTAGGGTAGTAAAACAATGTGTATTCAACTGAAGTTGGTAACGCGAAAAAGTCATTTCCAATCAGATGCTGCAAACCAAGCAGGAAATAAGGAAGCCAGCAGAAAATATAAATACTTATCATGATCACGAAGATAACTGCCGCGCGTCTTTCGCGTGCACTGGATCGCCTTACGTTCTTCCTAAAAGAAGGCGTGTTGCTTTGCTCGATTACTCGCAGCTGTTTTCTCAAAACAAGAAATATTGTGATGTAGCAAAAGATCATTGTTATAAGTGGTACCAAGAAGAATAAGACGATACAAAGTATGTCATATATGAAGATTATTCTTTCGGTTTCATCCTCCATCCCTTCGTTAACATACATGTCGAGACCAATCCACGTGAGTTGAATCAGGGCGACAAAGATGGCGGTTAACCACACTAAGAGCAGTAAGGAGAGTATCCTTCGCTTCGTAATCAAAGAGCTATAGCGTATGGCGTGGATAACAGCGACATGGCGATCGACAGAAACTAGAAGGAGGTGGAGAACAATCGAAATCGAGAAGAACTTCGTGAGCATCTGAGTGATCCCGCAAATCACCCTATCTTGGACTGCAGAGCAAGCCAAGTAGAAAGGTATTCCCAATATACCACTGAGTAAGTCTGAAAACGCTAAGCTTCCAAGGATTAAGTTCGTTACTGTTCGAAGCGAGCGCACCCTTGTAGCAAGAAACAGAACCAATGAGTTAAAGATCGCGATACAAACTGCAAGGACAATCGGAAACGTGTCGAATTCTGGGCTAAAGCCGAGGACTGTCTCCTGTTCGTTATCGTCGAGATCATCTAGTGTATTGTTTTCCATATGCCTTGTTTAAGTTTATTGAAATGGAAAGATTGGCGAGAGATCACCGCCTCCTGTTCCCGGCCGACGGATAGTAAGAGTGAATTATAGCAACAATAACGTATATCTTTAAACTCTATCTTAGATGTGCGTCATCAAACGCGCCTGCGCTCGAACAAGAGTAATAACAAGAATAAATATTGTTCCAGCTTAACAACGTAAGACCCACTTATAATCTCTAAGGCTTGAATTGTAGCTGACAAAGTGACAAAGAAAATATAACAAACACAACAGGTGTATGGTATTAACAACCCCAAATACTTGCTTTTCAGGATTCTGACTGAGTTTTCACCTGGCCTAGCTATTAACTTTCTGAACTTTATATTTTGCAGTGTTGAAATACTTCTGTAAAACGATGTCGTGATATTTTCCTCGTCTCCAGTGTTCATTTAACACCCATGAATTAGGAAGTATACTGAAATATACCAGATAGGTGATGGTTATTGTTGAAATCGCTGATCATCTAACGCTGATCATCTAACGACGTTCTGCCTGAAACAGTTTGCGCAACGATTTCCATCAGACTAAATAAGCAAAATCGTTTGCATCTCAGACAAAGTGATTGCTACTAAAAGAATATAAAGGTTAAAGAGTCTTAAGACTTTTTTTCGGTGCTATTGTGTTACAATGTAAATTTTTACGTGGTATACTATTTTGTAAAGATGCGGTTACCGAGCAAAATTAAACGCCTTTAAACATTTGGGGAAGTAATAACTGAATACTGTAGCCATTGGTGAAGTCGTTCTTTAAATTTGCACTAGCAATCTGTCAAACAGTTGTCTTCCCTGTTTGTTTTTCTTTGAAAACTGAATACTGAGACCAGAAAGATAATTATTCTCATAGCGGCGCGCGAGGGTGAGTGTGAGCAAAGATAATGAATATTCTAGCTAGAAATTTCCTGGATTGGCAAAACTAAGATGAATTATAACTTTTAGAAGTCATTACGATTCCCCAAATTTGAACTTATACCCAAAATTATTATCATGAACTGATCCAACATTTACGCGGTAAATCCAGCCAAAAAAGCGGGATGCGGTTTTGAATTAAAATGAAGCAGCGTTCCAACCACAATATACTAGAAAGGCTGGAAAGCAATACACCACAGCGTTAAAGAAGCGGTTTGAGATGTGAAACAATATACAAAACAATCGCATTAATACTACAAAAAAACTAAAACAAAGGATCTTCGCCTCGAGAAAAACATCGAGGTATGATGGTTTAGACGTTCAAAGCACACCAACGCTTCAAAAATAACTCGGGTGCAAAAAATGAAACTTTGATGATTCCAAAACTCGTATTGATTTCTCTCCATATACATATATCAACTTAGGCATACAGTTTATGCAAGGACCTAAATAAGACACCCAGCAAAATTGCTTTTCTCAGAATTTATCCAAGAATTTATCCAATTTGAGAGGACATATCTCGGTTCCTGTCAATCTTCCAAAGATATCGGCTCAGATCTATTTCACGGCTTAAAAGGCTTAAAATTATCTTTATGTAAATATCTCTCATATGCCAGTTTGCAATGACGAAGCCATGAAAACAAAGGAATCATC
>OMLO01005021.1_pt1 | contig 11091 bp, 5 predicted proteins | sample 1674811 | NCBI WGS metagenome assembly OMLO01 (sample SAMN06265003, study PRJEB25207) | coral metagenome | isolation source: Coral host | place: Mexico:La Bocana,Puerto Morelos, Mexico | collected 2008-11-13 | reverse complement strand
TAGCCATCTATTTAGAGCTAATGAATATAGAAAATCAATTGCCGATCAATCAGTTAAGACATAAGAAAGGTGAAGCATACTGCTGAAAGAAACTCTATAAGAGACTCTTGCGTCGTTTTAGGCAAGGAAATCTTGAGTTATCGCATAGTATCCGTATCATAGCAAGCGCTAGCGCGCGTCTAAGGACGATGGTAACCTGTATATAGCCGCTTTGTTCCTTTAAAAAAGATCGGGTAGAGAGACTCTCTCCCCGATTTTATTTAGGGGAGTGGCGGCTATACACGGTAAAGCCAGTGGATGTCATGTCCCCAGTTTCCTCATCCCTGCTATCTCGAAATGCGTAGTTATATTGTAATCTTTGTGATTTATCAAAAATGCTTTATCTTTTTTATTTTTATTTTGACTAAACGTCATATTCATCTACAACGAATATCGAAACTTTTAGTAGCGTTCATATTCTTTATTTCCGGGTTGTGCGGTGGAAATATTTATGCAGAGGTAGTGCTTGAATTGCAAGTAATTATCATTTTTTTGTATTTGAATTGATACATCTGCAGCGATAGAGTAGGGACCGTGGTAGCCACGTGAAAGTCACGTGACAACTATCAATGTGCATTTTGAACGTTAACATGCATTGTACATTGCGTGTCACTTAAAGTAAGGAAGATATTGTAAAAAGAATAACACTGTTTAGTTTAGTATGAGCGACGTAAGGTTGCGTCACCATGAGATGGAAATACTCAAATTTTAGCTTATCATTAGCACTTACAATAGGGCTGGATGCCTAAGACTTATGTGCTTGTGTCAAAATTGGCATAAAACTCGAATTCCAGATGAAAAATTGTAAATAAATTATCTATAAATAAACAGTTCGTGAGTGGGTACAAGTTTCTTGTGACGAAAAAAAAACTTTCTGAATCGTCACATATTTTTTTCGCTTTCCTCGCGGTCACTCTTGCGTCCCCCCCCCCCCCCCCCCCCCCCCCCCCCCACGCTGACTTTTGCGCTCAAACGAAAAAACCTCGCAGAAAAGAAAAAAATTCTGTGGATAGACTACGATAAGCCAAGCTAAGTGGTGAAATACAACAGACCTTTCTCCGTCGCGGTTGTGACGCGCGCGACGTTATGCTTTTCCGCTCTGCGCAGACTGTCACGGGATTCGGTTCTAGTCTCTCGCCTATGGAAAAAAATCCAAAATGGAGGACGAAGATAAGGGCTTTCTTGAAGGAGTGCTAGAAGAAGAGGGCAAGACGAATAGAAATGTTTTGTTGTCGTACGTGAATGTTCTTGGCGGTGCAGCCAGAAAAGTGAAGAACATGGCAGATGTTGATGTTTGGCCCGATGTACATCGTGTTAATCGCCTTGTCGATGTGTGGACTGTTGTCGGCTATTGTTTTGGGACGTTCACAGTTGCTGGTACACTGTATTTCTCACTGAAGACGTACCGGGAATTGTTTCAATGGAGAGCATGGATGAAGTTGAGAAGAAACAGGATCTTCAAAAAGGGAAGTGATAATTAGAGTCGATTGTCGACTGCAAAACCGGCGAAAATACTATGTTCATACCAAGTACTCGCCCGTGTGTGTGTTCTATTGTAGCTGAGTTCTTGTAATCACACTGACGCTTGGTTGAACTGAAGAGAAGCGAGAAGCAAGGTTAACGTATGTTTCATGGAGGGAGGAGACTGGATAAACAAAAATTGGAAAGAGAAATTGGATTCGTTTTCATTTGCTTGACAATACATCTCAATACATCACAATAAACTAGTCACCACAATCATCCTTATCAATTTCGTCTTAGATCTGTCAGCTAGCAAAAACTGTAAGTCTATCAAAAGAGTTTACAAGGAATTAAAAGGGAAATCTGCATGTACATGTGTTCACTTACAGTGAAAATTGACTTCAAAATCCTGTTCATTTGTCAAAATAGACAACATTGCGGGATATTTGAAATGCAGCTGAAATATTAGGCTGAATTTTCACCGCTCTCTTGAGCCTGAGCTCTGTTCTGCCCAATGGCAGATACTACCGAATTGAGCTCAATGAAAAAGACATATAAAAGATCCCTCCAGTTCTGTATGCAGCTTTTCTAGTCAGTAAATGAAACTTGAATGAAACATAAGTTTGAACAGGGTCTTAACCCATGTAGGTAAACATGATGCTTCCCCGGGTGATAGGACCAATCTGCTATCACTATCCTTATAGCTTGATCAAGAGTAACCCTAGAGCTAGCTACTAAGCTACTTATCTTCTAGACTTGGGAATGGACAGTCTGGCTTTGAGAGCTATTTGAGGAGACTGTGTTGTGCACTTGGGCAAGAAAGTTTTTTCTTGCAGCTGCGGTGGGGGGTGGGGGGGGAACTTCTATATATAAAGGTGGAGGTGGTTGTAGTACCTTTTAGGTTGAAAATGGAGTTTTTGCACCTCTTGGGGTGTTCAGCCTTGACAGGAGCCCATCACTAGAAGCATACAACAACCCTATATTCCTGTAATGGCGTTTTCACAGACCAATATGTTTTTATCAATAAAGATTTAGTAATGCAAAGACAGGCAAAAACTAGTGATAAAAACTGACGTTTCGGTGTCTTCATGACGCCATTGTCAAGGAGAAATGAAAATTACAAGTTTGCGGCAAGGTGTGACATCAAAATTAGCATACAGTGGAGGCTGATTATATAAATACTTTTGTGCGAATCGAATTGCTTCGCACGTTCAGAGTGGGTTTTAAGTCTCTGATGAAAAGCATTTCATTCACCAAACAATCGAACTTATTTCTACACTTCTTTAGAATACTAATATGCTTTTCATCAGAGACTTAAAACCCACATTGCCTGTCTTTGCAATATATTTTTAGTCTAAATTTGATGCATATTCAGACCCTCACAGGAACCTCGGTGACCAAACACAAGCATGCTCTTAATGTTCAATTGACTTCATCATTTCACCGGAAGATTAAAAAGAAAAACCGCCATTTTTTTTCCTCACATATGCACATTCATGAGACCAAAACTCATCTATTTCACAGAAAAGAAAATGTAAAAATAGACCGGTCATTAAAAATGCCATGACATAGGCTTAGTATGGGAGATGCATGCTCCTAGTGATGGGCTCCTGGCCTAGAGGCATCTACAATGGAAAAGGTGCAGCAGAAGTCAAATTCAACACCCTCCTCTCCTCCCCTCGTCAAATAATAAAGATCGCAAATTGTCTGTCCCTGAGAGCCATATTGTTTACAGAAAACTCTAAAGAGACAAGAGGCAAGTTCAGAAAAAGAAAAGAACTGTGAGAGTGGTGTGCCGCAAAAGGCTGGTGCCAAGGGATTGCAGCTTTGCCAAGGAGACTGGGAAATGGTGGGATGGGGCTGTCCTAATAAGGCTAAATTGTTTCAGATGCCATTAAGCACTAACTTTTCATCACGTTTACTGGCAATAGTGGTATTAACTAGAACGTCATGAGCACAACTTCTTCTTAAATCCTCTTTGTTATAAATCATCTACACGTTTGATGAATGTTTTAGCATGTGACACTTAGGAGACTCCTACTCAGTATTGGGAGTCCTTGACCTTTGTGGGGCTGCCTGAAAGTTGGTTTTCACTAGCGCATAAGCCAACATATGCAGATGCAGTAAGTTAATAATTATTAGCACCTTTTGTTGGAAATTTCTCTAACAAAAGGCGTTAAATAACTTAAGCTTTGCTTATTCCCTAGTGAAAGCCAACCTTTATGACTGACAAAAACGAAGACTTCACCAGACAGACTCTGATACAAATGTGCTAAGAGTTTATGCCTCCCCCGAGGATGCCTCGTACAAAGAGCAATTTTTTGCGACAAAGATACATTGTACAGTACACTGCTGCAGTGTAACATGCTGTGCGGTAAAACTTGTTTCCCCTTCATGCAAAGTTTTCTGGCTCCAACGAAATGTTGCAAGTTATGTTTGTTTCAGCCGTGGAATGATACACTAAGCAATTTTTTGGGGTACAAAAAACAGTTAAAATGTCAAACAGAATCTGACAGGGAGATTTCTCAGTGTTCTGCCATACTCCAGTAGTTGGTTTATGTTGAAGAGTTCTTAAGTTACCGTGCAACGTTATGTTATATGTGGTAAATATCAAATGTGATTCGATACATTTTGTTCTCTGAGCGGTCGTATTGTCAGTCGTATCGAGATCCTGACTTGTAAACACCGAAGAACGTTCCGTATTTTTCGCAGTTCTCGTGTTATTTTCGACTGTTCCCAATAATTCCGTAAAACTGGTTACAACAGTTTATTTAATCATAATAACGAGTTGTCAATGGATACATTGTAACTGCTGTCTTACTTTTAACTTCAATTTAACGAGACCGCGCTGCACGCGTCTAACACACACATGGCTTCTATATACATAACGAAGACTTTCCAATATTATATACACCAGTTCTTTAAATTAACTACCTGATTTTAAATTGCAACTAACAAACGTTTCAAGTCTACAACCCATTTACAATTACATCAGAAGATAATATACAAAAAAAACAAAGTAGTTGCAAGTTTATTTTTAGTAATTAACGGCAACGGGAATGTCGCTAAACAAAAGGTTTAATTAATTAATGAGCAAGACAGTGGCTCTCCACATGCGTTATAATTCTTGGAAAATTTCTTTGCGTCCTCTGCAAAACACAAAGTTCGTTTCCATATTCAGTTTCGAGTTAGAAAAACTAAATGGCTTCACGGTATCGCGAGATTCGTAGTTAAAATATAAATTCATTTTTGAATCGATGTTGTCCTGGGCGTCGCTGTCGTAGTTACTTTTTTTTAGAGTTTTAGTTATTTCATGGAGCTTGTAACCCTTCAACTTTTCAAAATCACTTTCTTTTTAAACAAATCGTTAATTTGTAAAGGGTAATAAAGTGTGTTGCTGTTAAACTCGGTTAAGATTTCCCGCACCTTTAGTTAGAGTGACCTTCCGCCTTCCATATGTTATCCAATAGTAGTTTCTTATACGTATTAGCCTGTTTTATTCATAATATGAATTAAAAAGATAAGCTAGTGGGGCCGAACAAACAACTGAAACAAATACTGATTTAAGCTGAACATAATTGAATTAAACTTGTTGATTTTCTTAACAGGGTAAATTTTATTTTTTTGAACTCGACTCATTACATAATGAGCTCCAATTATTCAACGTTAAATTAAGTTTCAGTTCGGGTATCCAGTGTAGTGGGAAGGTAAAGGGACGTCAGATCAACTCCTGCCAATCATAGCAAACATGCTGTCAGTTTAACCAATCAAAACTCGGTAGCCAACCTCACGCCAAAGCGAGGCGCGACTAGCCTTACACTAGTTTCCCGCACTTCACGCACTCGGCAACGGTGTAGTCGGTTCCAAGCCTCCGCGTGTTGGTGCGAAAGACCAGAGAAACCACTTTCAATTTTTGTTTGTTTTCAAAACAACTGAAAGTGAGCCTCGACTTAATCAAGCTACAATGACTAGTCTAAACATTATCGTGCGATATAAAAATGTTTTCAATAAATTAAATTTTGATCCGTGCGTCCTCGATGATGTCAAACTCTTTTTAAGTCTTGCTTCTACCAAATGTGGCATTTGTTCGGAGGGTTCATCTTACTGCCAGACGGACACTTGAATGCTTTAGCAAATGCTTCTAAGTTGGCCAGAGAACCTAGAACCCTGCAAGTATACCATTGGACACGATAGTGAATGCAACCACTTGAAATTCCAGAAATTATTTAAAATAGTCAAATGATACTGGAAACAAAGATAACTCGAATTATTGTCTCCTCATCGCAATAAAAGCGCCTCCTTGAGTATTAAAACATTCCCCCCTTGAAGATGAAATGTCATTTTGGAAACGAGAACCTTAAACCCCAAAAATGGTATCCCAATAAGGGGTTCTATTCTACGGAAATCAAAATGACCGTTATTTATTCTTTAATCAAATTTCTTCGGCGTAGAGTAGACGGATAAAAATTAATGCGTCTTCAGAGTGAAATCTCCGTTTTCAAATTCGTCCGGCCGGCGTAAGGGGCCCAGGTGCATCGGTTTTGGGGGTAATTTATTTAATCGGTAAGTTACCTGAATTTGTTTGGTGAGTGGGGGTCATCATCAAGCCTGACTATAGCAACCTCTTTTCTTATATCTGCACACCAGTTCTGTAAAATCAGAAGTTAACATTAAAATGTCAAACCTTCCCGCGACTTGATAAATTTTACAAAGTAAAAGTCAATGTTGAAACGTCCTTCTGAACTTCTCATCGCATGATAATCGTGACGTTTCTTTTAGTTTGCTGTTATTTGCTTACTTTAATCCGGAGGAAGGGTTTGCGGAAACGTAAAGGTTTCACGACGATGACTGAAATATGAACACTAACTAAATGGCTGAGCTTTAATCCAGTATCCCCCTAATCGCCTACCCATACCTCCCCACGCCCACACCCCCCGATCCCAAAAGAAAACGAAAAGGAAAAAAGGCAGAAGGAAAACGATTCAACCAAGTAATAAAGAAACACACTTAAGTTAGTTTTTAGACGCTTATAACGGCTCTCAATTCTTGTAAATGCCAAGCTTTAAACATGATTCACTACTATACAACATATCAGCTTCAAAGAGTCGTAAGTGAATTCCGCAGCTGTGTAAGGTAAGTTTTCCTATAATGATTACCGCGTGGGACTCTGGATAGAGCGGTCTGGGTTTGAGCGCTAGCCGGCCCGTGGTTAATGTATTGTGTCCTTGGACAAGATCGTTCATTTCCACACCCAATAAGTAGTTTTTCGCAAGCTGGACTGTTATGTTATTGAAATCGGAAAAATAAATGAAAATAGTATACCTGGGCGAAGGCTAAGAAGAATGTTTGGTCAGCGGTCATATTCAGCAGCGGCAGAGGAGGTTCAGCGCCATTTTTACTTTCCCATTCTTTATAAGCCTACCATGAGAAGTACGGATCTACGTAAACACAATTGAAAAGGCTATTTCCGAATTACGTTGTCCCTTTGATGCGACAATGAGTTTGATTTACATAGAAGGTGGGACTCATTGTCATATAAATGATTTCGTATAAAGACTCGTTTTGACACGGAAGCAAAAGGCAACTCGGTAATGCCCCATTAAACTGATTGTTTAGTTTCTTTTCAGCACGACTAAAACTTCCTAGTATATAAATAGCCACTGCATATAAATACCGACCAGCGTTTTTTCAGTGTACATAATCTCCATGATTTATGTCTGTTCTAGATTACAAATAAACGAAAATACTTACATTGTAAGCAGCTTTCAAGCCTCCATTATCAGCGATGTTTTCACCCAATGTAACTTTTCCTTTCACCTGGCCGAAAAGTAGGAAATAACAGAAACACAGTTGTATTTCATGATTGCTAACTTTTCTTGACATCTTCAAACATCATGCTATATTGAACAATTAGACCGTACACATGTCCGTGAGTCAGTGGGTCAGTGAGTCAGTGTGTCTTGCAATTTTCACTCTGTAGGCTTGTAGTAAAGCTCTACTTTACTTACATGTTTATTAAAGTAAGAGAACTTTGAATACTGGTGAACCATGCAATCACTCCTCGCCTTGTACTGCTCCACAGATCTGTTGGTCCACCACATTACTCCATAATTTCCGTATTTATCATACATCCGACCTAGCCGACAAACATTAAATTAGTTAATAAAAGAACACCTTGAAAATTTTTCCTAAGAACAAAAACAATTGATAAGCGTAGATTGTCTTCGGCACTAGAGGTTCGTACAGAATTTCTCGGGACGACTCACCCTACAGGGCTGAATATATTTTACATGCCACGCCTGTCCTAATTAGTTATTTACAATTTTAATACAAAAACATGAAATATTTACCAGAATTATCAAAGCCATGAGAAAGCTCGTGTCCCACGACAGAGCCAATCCCTCCAAAATTGACGACTCTGCAGGTAAAAAGCAAGAGAAATGAGTGTAATTGTAAATAAGTAAACAAACGTTAACATCAACGAATGGCTGTATTTCCAAATAAACTTACTTTGGAAACTTCTTGTCATAGTACGGAGCTTGCAAAATCCCTGCGGGGAAAACTACAAGAAAACACGAGATGTTTCGAGAATAACCACACATATAACCTCTCTAACTGTTTTAATTGCTTTTGCTCGAGCGCAAAAAATAGGTCCGCAATGCGTACATGTGCGGCTTACGACATTAGACCTTCTTACACTTTGTGTAAGCCACACAATACGACAATACCTTTTTCTGTAAGACACAAAAGTGAACTGTGTGTGCAGTCGAAACAGAAGGGACGAACGCTCGCAAGAAAGCCTTGGCTTTAAATTTTCAAGGGTTAGTTGCGTTGCATGCTACCATACTCTATTTTGTTTCCATTTGTTATACCAAATCTGCGTAAGTTCTGTCAGGAAACTCGAAATAAGACGAGGAAGGCAGAGAGCAATAGAGTTTCGATGACGGAACCAACATTTAGATGTTTACATTGTGTGAGCATCGACTCGTGGACAAAACATACCGATCTGGTTCCGTGACGGACTGTAATAAGCATTCACGGTAAAGGGTGTCATGTACCACCTGGAAAGGGAAACGAGTGGAAAGATAAGAATTTAGGTATGTAACTACATTACGAAGTCAGTGAGAACATTCTACACTAGTGTTAAATGGCGCTTCCTGACACGCTACAAAATGTTGGACCGATCTTTGAAATCTTTCAATTGGTTCTCCAACTTCACGGCCTCTTATAGCTGCACACGCTATTGTTAAAGGCGCCATCCATGCTACGCTTGAGAAATTTGAAAACGGAGGTTTCACTTTGAAAACACAAAAAAAGGAATTTGTAAACACAGCAATATAACCGGTCATTCTGGATTTGCGATTGAAGAAACCTCTGTCAGGAAAATCACATGATAATCATGACGTCATCGAAAAACTCCATTAACAAATGTTTTGTATCCCCACTAAAACGCCCGAACGCCGGGTGTTTTCAAATTCCTCCGGTTTGAAAAGCGTTATCAAAAAGCTCCGTTTTCGCGCCGGATTAGTGTGGACGATAGTCCTAATCGTAGAAAGACCGCTGCGTTTTCAAATTTCTGCGGCGTAGTGTGGGCCTTGCCTTAGGTTTTACTGACTCTTTTTTGAAATATTTAAAGTTTTACTTGTGTTTGTCCACTGGCTCTCGAAGACGCTTCAGAGTTTTTGTTTGTTGAAAGTCATCAGAATTCCTTTTGTTCTGGAAGTAGTCCATCGGCTTGATATTTAGCTGAAAGAAAAACGCGAAAACCGCAAAATAAATATCTTACGTCTAGTCAAGAAAACGATAAATGCACCTCTAGCGCTTGTTTTTCATCAGTCGAGGGAACAACTGTTGCTTTTCGCCAATGATTCTCACTGAAACCCTCGTAAATTTTCCTGTATCTTATCCAATTACAGAATAGCTAGCACATCATGGGGCGGGCAAGATTGTTTTTTTTTTACAATAATAGTTTTTTTTTTTTAGTTGAACGATCTACATGTAAAAGTTTTGCAGGTTCCTGTCTCAGCAATTTTTCAGTTAGGTAAAATATGCTACTTTTTGTTTGCGAGTTTTACTTACAAATTTTGTATAGTTCTTGTTTCTCAGTTTGACTTCGTTTCCGATAACACTGCAACCGGCACAAATATTTAAACATTTCGAATATTACGTACGATGCAGGGGTGGATCCAGGAATTTTCTTAGGAGGGCTTGCACCACTAAGGTGTGACGTAACTGATTGCAGAATATCAGTTATATTACAAAGCTGTATATTATCTCAGGGTGGGAAGGGTGGGGGGTCTCATCCCCTGCACACTCCCCCTAGTTCCGCCCCTGCGGTGTCTGAAATGTGACATAGGATGTACCGCTACGCAGAATTCGCACTCACCCCGTCGTATTTTTCCTTTAATTTTTGTGGATCTTTAATGTAGTCTGGGAACCCAATCATGTTCACGACGGCATCCGCCTTAGTTAAGAAAAGAAAAACAATGTTTCAGTTAAACCTCTCTAATTGACAGTCGTCGCTTTCTGTTTTAAGCATTCAGGGTTAATTTTTTTCTTATATCCTGCCAGGTTGACTTTATATTACAAGGACAAATGAAACGATGATCAATCTTAAAGGAGTTCAGTCACGTTGTTTTGACTACGAACAAAACTACCCTTAAACTGAAACTTGAAAATAGAAGAAAGAAAAAAGAAAAGAAAAACACCAAAGATATAATAATAAACTATAAAGAAACAAGGATGGCTAAGGATGGAGAAGATTAACACGAATTACAAACGAAGAACTTCATAAATTTAGGCTAAACTTTTCCAGATGTGGCCTAGATTGTCTCGCGACACCCACGCGAGTCTCGCTCGAGAGATTACATTATTCAAACTTGTTCTCGCGTGGTTCCGTTGTGGAAGAATACAATTATTAAATAGTACCTTGTCTTCAGCTGCTCGACGGGTCTTGTCATCCATCCAGTCAAGATCTGGTAAACCTTTCTTAAACGATGCACGGATCGCGTCAATCATCTCGGTGGCCTATAAACAATTTGAACTATTTGACGCATTGCACATACTTTGAGTTTTCAGTTTCAGCCTGTTACTCTCGCTACTTCCAATAAACTAGACTATAAACAGAACACTGACTGAAAAGAACCACATATTGGAAAGCCTTTCTGGATTCAGGAGGGGGCTACACTGTAAATCGGTGGGTAGGGGTCTGCCACTGAAACACTTGATGCCTTACCCTATGCTAAGCCACGATCAGCTTGATTTTGCACTGACCCTATTCTAGACTAGACTTCAAAGTCCCTAACCTATCCCAGACTAGATATTTATAATGCAGAAACTTAAGTTACTTCCGAGTTTCAATTCCTATTAAAGTGCCACTGAAACGAAATTTTCGTATCTGAGATTTTTGCATAATAATAAAGTTTGAACCTTACTTACAAGAGCTGTGAAGTTTTTTTGGTCCAACGGAGCACGGAAAGCGTTCTTTTAGCCCTTTGAACTCGGCTAGTCGAGCCCAAAATTGGCGGCCATCTTGGCGCGGCCAAAACAGTCTTGTGACGTCACTGGTTGTATACATCTCAGAACTCCGAG
>OMLO01005020.1_pt1 | contig 11093 bp, 4 predicted proteins | sample 1674811 | NCBI WGS metagenome assembly OMLO01 (sample SAMN06265003, study PRJEB25207) | coral metagenome | isolation source: Coral host | place: Mexico:La Bocana,Puerto Morelos, Mexico | collected 2008-11-13 | reverse complement strand
GCCCGCTCGGGTAGCCAATCACAGCGCGAGATTCGGTTCATCTTGCCCGCTCGCGGAGCTAGTCGTATAATAAATATTTGTACCACGCCTTCGAAAATACATGCAGCCAATTAGAATACAGGAAAGCTGTTGAATACTCGACGGTATATATTGACACCATGCCATAGAAATACAGCCAATCAGAATACTGGAACAATGCACCGTTGATTATAGTTAACTCGAAGCTACCCACCTCGTACGCTGACTATCGATCTACCATTTCTTATCCACCTTGCGCTCGTGGAATAATTGTTTAGTATAGCACACGAATATCACTCGTCCCATGACTAATGTCTGTAAATTATATGTACATATACGTGGCAAATACTAGGCGACGTTACTTATTATTATTATTATTATTATTATTATTATTACTATTATTAAAGAAGCTATCGCCAGACTGGTGTTATTTAGAGGAACAGCGAGTCGCCACTGCCCTGGCGTCTGGACCACTATTTCAGTAGCGAGTCTCAAAGACTTAACTATAACTAAATGAAGTGTGCTTGTTCTCAATCTAGGCAGGCTTCAGTCTCTGATGTCAAAATCTGTTTAAAAAGATAGAAAAATGGTAACAATTTACCACATGTATGTATACACTAGTATACATATCAAATGATTATGTATGCGTCGAGCTGCTAACATATTTCACCACTAAATTTTCTCCCATTATAATTGGTCTAAACTGATCACATGACGCTATAGTGTTCATCCGCGGAGTGATACTATTTAAACAATACAGTGTTTCTGTCGAGGAACTATCGGCTGATAGTTGCCCCGCGGAAATTTGGTGTTCTGAAAACAAATATTTGCCCGAGAAGCGAAGCTTCGAGGGCAAATATGCTAGTTTTAAGAACATCAAATTTCCAAGGGGCAACTATCAGCCGGTAGTTCCTCGACGGAAACACTCTATTGTTTAAATAGTGTTTGTCCGCTGAAAAAACCTGCATGGATAGTACTCGTCCGTGAAAATGCTTCTGTTAACAAGTGATCATATCGAAAAAAAACACTTGAAATTGGGGGTTTTTGAATGTTTTCTTTTTCAAATTTTACATCAGTTGCCTGTCACGACTTAAAAAGTTTAAAATAATTCGATATTACGTTTTGAACTGGCCCGCAGAAGAAACTGTAGTGTGAACAATAAAGACAATAGAGTGTTTATGTCTTGGAACTATCGGTCTGATAGTTACCTCTTGGAAATTTGATATCAAATTTCCGCGAGGGAACGATCAGCCGATAATTCCTCGACAACAACAATCTGCAACACACAATCTCTTGATTTGTACTCACTCTTGCTAAAGAAAAAAATTACAATTTCAAATAACATATTAAAAGTAAAACTTAAATACTAGCTGCCTGGAATAACCATGCATAGGGGCTAGCGGAGCCAGGCAGCCCAAAAGAAAACACTATCCTTGGTATCCATGTGACGTGTTATTTTCCAAAATATTATCTATATTTTTGAATTTTTAGTTTCATCAGAAGTAAGACCTTCTAATAACCTGACGTTTTGCAACGTTTAAGTCCGACAGGGTTCCTCGTTATGTAATCCAAGTTTGAGTGTTGCTTGATTCAAATTAAATGGCGGCCCGATGAGGTTCTCGAGTAAGTGAAAAGATGAGTTATTCCTCACGTTTTGGTTAATTAAACAGTTGTTTATCTAGAGCAAGTATTAATTTCAATATGTCAAACTATAAAGTAATAACTTTTCGCTTTGATGGCAAAACACAATGACAGATGTTTCTCAATACGTTACGGTCGCCATGTTGGTGTCCCTCCGAAGGAGAAGAAGAAAGAAGCAACCATAAGAGCGCCGTTATTGTTTTCCATTTTATAAGAAAATCACTCCATTGTGACTGGCAGGGATCAGGCAAATGTATTGTTAATTTTAATTTGTGCCAGTGCAAATTAACACGCACGCGCTCGCAATTTTCTCATTTATGTGATAAATAACGCTTGACAGTTACATGTATGATTTGTACACTTTGCGCCGAAATTTCAAAATTTTTTCAAGTTGCTTTCGGCCAAAGGTCAGGAATTTTGAGGGAATTTCCAAACATCATTCTTTGTGTAAGTCCTTGATTGATTCCGCATTTATACAGAAGTTATTCTAATCGAGTTCAATTGAACCAAACCATTGTTTGAGAAAAATTAGATTTGCCTGTAGCGGGGAACTTTTTGTAGTTATGTTGCTGTATTGCGATTATACTGTTCTAACTGAAATTGTTATTCAATAATCACTTCAGTGGTAATACCGTTAGGTTAGAGCCAGCGTAAGTTGTTCTATTTGGAAGTTTCAAACAAATTAAGTGCAAGTGGGCTCAATGTCACATCGATATGTGTTGTGAATTCCGATAGATCATGATGAAACAAATTATCACTCAAGAATACAAACTAAGAGGTCTGGCGGCCTAACAGCCAAAAACGTGAGCCACTGATCTACCCAAGTATAGTTAGTAGAGGTTATGAAACCTGGCAAGTTTTGTTGTATGTTTGATTCACTAGACAAATGAATAAAGGGTGAAAGTTTCTAAAGAAACTGTGGTGCTGCCTCGGTGGGGGTAACAAGGTAATTTGGTTATATCAACTAAGTTGAAAATGTAAATTGGCCACCGTAACGAGTTATAAAGCTGACGTTTCGAGCGTTAGCCCGTTAGCCCTTCGTCAGAGCGAATGCTCTGACGAAGGGCTAACGCTCGAAACGTCAGCTTTATAACTCGTTACAGTGGCCAAATTACATTTTCAACTTAGTTGATGTAACCAAATTATGTTTGATTCACTAATTTGGGGGTTAACCCAGCCAAAACCTGACAAAATACAAAGGGTCTCGGTATGTTCTCATACAACTAAATATGACAAGCATAATGTAATACATACAAATAGGCCATCTGAGCATGAAACAACTGAAAGATGTGCAGGGTCAAGGACCTTCCCAATTCCAACATAAATCTTAGCCTGGTCGTCTACTTCTCTGCGGTTTATGAGCTTCTTACCATTTCTTTCTATTACTCAATAATGACCTGAGGAACTAACCTGATGGAGCTCACGTGAACTCACATTAAAGTGAATCCATTTACTCGATCCACTGCTCTTTATCAGTTTCACTTCAGTCGAGTTCATTCGTCGGTTTATTTTGCAAATCCAGTGTTTACGTTTTGCAGTGTCACATGTCTTGTGTTTCACCTGGAAGCTATAACATAGTGGATTTCTCAAGCAGATATCGAGGCATTCCATCTTGCTGAGGACTCGTTTCCTTAAAAGCCTCGTACATGGCAGAGTCCGTATTCCATATTGTTGGCGAGTTTGTAATATTTGTTGAAAGGTTACAAACGAGTTTTGGCATGATTCACACAGAAGATGAATTGTTAACACAAAACAAGCCACGGTTAACGCTCTTGCCAAATGTGACTTCATGATTTTGGCGTCCAGCTCCTTTTTCCTAGTTCAGTGAACAACACAGGAAACACAGATCTAATGTAGCTTTTTGGCAGGTTATACGAATGTCGTTATCGATTAATTAAGCAGGAGAAAAAGTCCTATTAGCCGGCTCGACGTCTCTAACACTTGTTATTGTCAATCTAACTGAAGGAAATGTAATAAAATGTAATGAAACTACACAACATGCCACATCCTTTTAATTCAAATATACTGTTGTATAATAACTCTATATCCGGCGCCTTCATCGTCGAAAGGAATCAATTTCCTCTAGTATTGCGGTTTCTCGATTGTCATGTTCAAACGCCTACTCCTTATCTTTTTTTCCCAAAAGACGTTTAATAGTTCTTTTTTGTCAAGTTATAATGTTGCACATCATTTTGTTCATTTCGTAATTTTCTCTTCGGAAATATATCTTTAATGTCATATTCAAAACATCAGCTTGCGATTTTCAGGTGTACCAATCAAATTTTAGTATCGAAATCTAATATGGTAAAGCTGTCATATCATCTTTAGATTACAGTTTGCGGATGTTTGATCCCTCAATCAAATGTTGAGAGTCTATTTTTGCTAATACTACCTCGCCTTGAAACATGCACCCTTGAATTTTTTTTTTGAAACCTGTATAAGTTAATTATTGCGGTTTTTGGTTCTTTGCGTTGAAAGACTAGGTGGTCCTTGAATCAGAGTTAGTTTTCTAACCAGATGATAATAAGTCAAACTATTAGGTCAAATCCACAACAGCATTCGGATGCAATCCTGGCCAATCATTCACCTCAGGACATGCGGCCCGGGAATGGACATCAAAGCTCTCATTATGAACTCCAGATTTCTATGAGGTGATGTTTGCAATTAACGACGACGAAGGCCGAGTCAGTTATCACCCCATAGGAACCGACACCGAATAATCTAATTGATATACTATTCGCTAAAAGAAGTGAAATACAAAAATCCAGTTTTAAGCACTGAGCATATATCAAAAATCTAATTGGTAAGAAGAAATTTGCTCGCTTAAAATATCGCCTTTGCTTCTCCACATATTCTATTCTCATTTCCTTTTCAGGGAATTGAGAAATATTTGAAAGACGTTGCCTGACAGAAGTGATTGAAACGATTAGATTAGTTCGCTACAAAAGCATGGCTCCGAGGATGAAAAAATAAAAAAGATCAGTGTGACAAAAAAAAAGGTTGAAGAAACGGAAACGATTTTGGTGGCGACCGTTTGAAAAGTCACCGTTGTTCAGTAGCAGGGACATGATGATTGGTAAATAATCATGAGTTTAAAAGGGGGAGCAAATTTCTTTGGTGATTAGTTGGAAATTTACCGTGGTAAAAAGCGGAACCCCTTTTGGGAATGGTCATTGAACGTTCAATCATTAAACGGATTTCTGTGCTGATTGGTTAAAACAATATACTGTTGATTGGTGGAAAAGTTACCGTGATAAAGGGGGAACACGTTTACTTAATTTCACGATGAGTTTTTCGAAAAAACAAAACGTGGGGAAACCAGAATATATTCAAGTGGTAGTTGGATTATGAATAAAAGAAATTAACTAGAAAAGGAATGAGGTTTCGGTTATTAGGGAACGGATTTTGGTGGTGAATGGAAAAGAACTCTCTGTGGTGGAAAAGGATTTTGGTAAATAACTTTTCAAAATATAAACGAAAACGATCGTGGTATCGAACTTTTAATTTTTAATCAAAAGGAAAAACGTTTCTTACTTATACCAACACGGGGTTGCCGTTACTTTATATGTTATGACGAAATGATGATCAAAATCAGGACAGGCGAATTAAAAACGGACGTCAATTTATTATTTTCGATCCCACGAACTTCAAGGGACTGGAACAAGCTCCCAGCTGATATCACTATATCTCCATCGCTGGCGACGTTCAAAACAAGTCACTGCTTTACGAATTTTAATGAGCTGTTTGTTTTTCCTGTGCAACAATGCTGCATTTTTTTCTCTTCCTGTTACATGTCTTTATTAATATTTTAACTGTGTACAGTTAGTGTGATAGCTCACTGGCTCCACTAACTCAATAATAAAAAGTAAAATGAAAAGAAATTAAAGCTACATTTCTCAGTAATATGAAAGTTTATTTTGTTTCTTTTGATACAGATCTTCAGAAAGAATGTTTGATTTGCATTGCAAAAATTTCTACATTCCGTATGGTATAGTCATTTTGACTCTTCACATTCACACGAGGGCGTCATGATCACTGGCCGTTCGCTGGGCCTCTTAGTTCAAGCTTTCTCCTAGAAGTTCAGTTTTAGTTTATAATCTCCTCGCTTTACATTTCCTAGACGAAAACGTCTGGAGTTGGAACTTAAACATCGTGTTTTGGAGTCAAAAGTCATCCCAGGTGGAACATCTGCGGCAAGGTCGGAAAACAAGGTGAGAAGCACTGGCTCTAGAGAATGTCCTTGCTCATGGTATGTAATAACACCTTTGTTTCTTCACTCCTGTTACGCTAACATAAGAGTGTGTTTGATATAGTTTTGTATGATTTGGGACAGAATTTAAACGAATTTGAGCCAAGGACCTCTCAAAGAAAAATAAAAGGGATGGCTTGAATAGCCTTTCATGGTCATATTAGTCTTTCACTCAGGTTTCCGTAGGAAAGCTCGAGTCTAAAAATGCAATCCGTTCTTCGTCGTATTTTGTCGCCAAATTGGGGGGTGGGGGTCATGATTTCAGGCACTACATATCGGTTGATCGTTTTTCGTGAAGGACAACAAGTGTTGATTCTGTGTTTTGTTTTATGCGCTCGTCTCACATACAAACGCACACGCCTTTCAAATGATGAGGAGTGTTTTTGGAACGGGTCGGCCCACGAATTCCATAGCTTGAAATCGCTGAAAACTTTGAAAGAAGTGAATATCTCGGATGTCGAAAAAATCAAGAATGTTACTGAGCAGAACTTCGATGTTGAGCAAATAACAACAAGCTAAGCAAATCGTCATGCTTGATAAACAGAAGAGTTCGCTCAATTGTGTTTAAGATTTTGATTCTTTTGTTTAGAGGGTTTATTTCTTGTAAGGAACGATTTGACATTGCTTCCATAATGACTACTATAATTGTATGAATGAAATGATCGCCTCTTTCTTAATCCCGCCCCAACGGAGCTCGAGTTAACGCTTAAATAGTGTCTAGTCTCATTTACATTGCAATGTCACCCAACGCGGAAGCGAGGGAATAGACATTTCGGTGTAAGCAGGTACAAAAGTCGGACAGGATCAACTCGGACCGCCAGTCCGGGTCGGATCAACTCGGATCGACTGGGATCGACTTGGATCATGAAAAAACATAAAATTAAATGAAATTGAAACTTTTACCCATTTGAAGGTTAAAGTTCCGGTCAAAAGTGGGCCAAATTAAGAAAGACTCGCGACGTTTTCCGTGTCGTGCCGTGTAGTCAAGCCGCCATTTTGTATTCTAAGTGCCAGTTCCTCTCGGACTCGTCTCGTGTTCATCCATCCCTGATCCCGCCGCGTCGATCTCGACGATCATGGACACAGATGAAGGTAAAATCTAGGCCATCTTTCTCAATGAATTTGCATCCGTCCGCCAAAATGATAGTTTTCACTTCTTCATTACAATGGTTATGTGCACAACAATCACCTCGCCCTCTTTGCTTTCACCAAAAACAAAAAAAATAAGCAAATATTTACATTCTTATTACTGAAACTATCATTTTGGTGGACAGATGCAAATTCATTGAGAAAGATGGCCTAGATTTTACTTTCATCTGGGTCCATGATCGTCGAGATCGGCGCGGCGGGATCGGGGATGGATGAACAGTCGACGAGTCCGAGAAGAACTGGCACTTAGAATACAAAATGGAGGCTTGACTACACGGCACTACACGAAGAAACGTCACGAGTCTTTCTTAATTTGGCCTACTTTTGACCGAATTTTAACCTTCAAATGGGTAAAAGTTTCAATCTCATTTAATTTTATGTTCTTTTTTACATGATCCGAGACAATCCGAGTCGATCCGAGTACTGTTGATCCGACACGGATTGGCGGTCCGAGTTGATCCGGTCCGACTTTTGTACCTGCCTTTTCAGTGTAATAAAATTCAGCCCAAACCGCAAACAGACCTCCCGGAGGATCGTGCTGAATTTTAATATATCGAAATTGGTCTGTGTCGGGCTAAAACTACAAAGTAGTTGCATGCTAGATTTTTTTGTAATACAAATAAGAAAAGTTAACAGTGAAGGGCTACTGACATAAGGGACCTTTTCGGCCAAAGGCGAAACGGTCGGCCATTTTGAATTCTTTTGTTTCAAATAGCTATCATGGGATGCTTAGGGGGCAAATACATACGATTTTGGCCCCTGAGCATCCTACAATAGCTATTTGAAACAATATAATTCAAAATGGCCGCCCGTTTCGTCGAAAGGGTCCGTTGGCCAGTAATCTTAACAGAATAACGGAAGGAAACTCAAATGAGCGGTACGCAATTCGTTTTTGAGTAATAATCATTTAATACTATTTAATAGCGTATTAATGGCGAGATGATGTAGTTACGTACGATATTTAAATTCATTTGTTAGGCTCGCCATTTTTCAATTTAACCGTCCCCGGCGCCTTGCCAACCAATGCCACTCTTTTCAGAGATACGATTAAATAACTGAAATGGCAAATGCCATCATCTAGCTTTGTGATCAAAAGAATATTTTACAGCATATATTTATTTCTTGCTTGGATAAATACAGACCTTCTTACAAAGTTTCTCTCGTTCGTGGACGGCTCTATCCAATTGAACGAAGAAACGGCCATAATGTATGGTCTGGTCAATGATTTCTGTCCATAATTTGGTTTAAACTGCTGCTTAAAAATTACCAAACATTGTATCTATATATTTTCCCTTCAAGATGGAAAAAAATAATATTCTGAATTACCTACAGAAAAAGAGCAAATGGAATTACCAGCATGAACTTTAAAATAAGTGTTATTTATCAGGAAATAATTTAAGCCAATTTCAAAATTCTTCACGGCATTTACACGTCTTTGTGAGTTTTGGTTTCTTTTTTTTCTGTTGCGTCTGTGTATTTATTTCGTTTTAAAGAATCGTCGTGAATAGTGTATTACATTTCATAGGGTTAAATTAATTAGAACTATATATTTTCATTCCTAGGAAGTGCATATCGCGGTGAAATAACTCTTATAATACATACTGATCGTGTCTTATTGTCTATATTGCCCAGTCAGTGTATAGGTCGCTACTGAGGTATGCGGCAGCAGCAGTGTTGACTCGGGTGGTTTGGGTCAGTACAACACCATACATTATCAAGAACTCGGGCCTTCCAGTCACCTTTACAGTTTCCTTGCTGTTTGTTCTTTTTACACGTGCCTTCATTGAGTGCCGCGTTAGCACAGTAGTGGTTCAATTTCGCCTGAGTTTGCGTCATTGAGCTACTTTCACCTGCAAAAGAAACTCTGATGATTCAGTTATATTTTCATTAGGTTTTAGACGTATTAAAATTAAAAGAAAGTTAAGTTAAATGTTGAATTTTTATAGTGATCGATGCGCTAGGCTTCACCTGGCATGTCACTTAAAGTGAAAGAAAGAAATATTTCAAATAAACAAAATAGGCTTAAAACATGATCCCCACTGGCGCGGGACAGACCAGTTGAACTAGCTTATAATTAGTGGTCGGAGCGGGACTTGAACCTTCAAGTCCGGTGCCCAGGCCACTCGGCCAGACTGCCTCCTTCTTTTGGAAATCCGTGAACTTGAACATGAGAAGAATTTGACAAAATAATTATGCTGGGTAGGATCTTCCAAAAATGCTTAATGGATTTTTAAAATTGAGGGAAATAATGAGTTAATTTTGTGGTATGTCTGAGTTACATTTGGTAATGTTTCGAAGACTTAACCTGGATTAATCTTATATGATTTTTGTAAATTGTCAAGTAATTGGCCTCCGGAATCTTAGTGGGTAAACTCAAACTTTTGCTCTACAACTCAAGTTTTTTAAACTCAAATTAGTTTTACAATAAAGTCTTTTGTTACCTGTCTCCATTTCTTCACATTCGTCAACGTCTGACATCAGAATCTGTTAATTATAAGGAACAACTCTATGAAATAGATTTTATTTCTGGTCTCTATAGGCTCGATGCTCGGAAGAACTTTCCTTTAGAGGACCTTTGGGAAACGGACTCGAGACAGGGGCGAAGACCTAGCCCATATCCGACCCTTCCTGTAGTTATCAAACGTAATAGTATGTTGCTACAGATGAAGGCACTTCTTACCTCGAGTATCACGTATCGCTGCGCTTTTAAAAAGGAGATTTTAGAGATAACGGTTTTACTCTCTTTTCCCAGTTTATATTTAATGTAATCTAACGAGTAGGGTTGATTAAACTCTTGGATGTGAAAATTAGTATCTGATATCAAAATAATGTATATCCTTACGTAAAATAGACTTCTATAAGCGACAGGTGATTCAAGTGCTCCTAGTTATTGACGCTCAGTTGTATCTCATGTATAGTTCTGGCTTTTAGCCTATTAATGTTATTCAGTGGTTTTCGCAAAGTTATAACCGGAACTAGTCTATTATAGAAACCGTTTTCGTAATTTTTTTATATTCTTCATTAATCTTCACTCCCTAAAGAGGAATAAATTGAAACTGAATATATGAAATTTGTAATAATTCGACCCACAGTTATCAGGTTTCTCTTTTGGTGATTACTTGTAATTGCAATTAGGCTCTTTTTGCTACTAAGCAATTAAAATTAAGCTTAATTTGCATATTATCTTGTGAATGGCATATGGCAAAAGGAAACAGGTTGATTTTTTTCCAATCCCTAACTGTTGAGAAACTATCACAATTACTCCGCAAAATAGTCCCATGAAGACAATAATTGAACATGTAAAATGGCGCTTCAAGGCCCTATGTGTCATTTTTAGGTGCATGTTTTGACTGCGTACCCTGCCTGGATCCGTGTGAAAGGCAACTTAACTAATGCCCTTCATTGATCTCTTCACCACACGAACACGTCCGGTATATAGTGTCTTGCTGCGATAAGCTGAAACGGGGGTGATTTGAAAAAATGTTAAACTCATTTACATTTAAAGTGATTTGAAAGCGATATCTAGCTTAATCATATTTAATTTCTTTCTCAGGCAAAAATGGTTTGTTTATGCTCATACGATCCTAGACCATGCAGATTTTTTTCTTTTCTTTTCTTTGTCTTTTTTTAGAAAATAGAGTAAACATTTAGCAGCTGCAACTTTCCCAGCTACATCGTTCTATTACCCAAGCTGCATTTCAAAAGTATGTAATTCAGTGTATCTCAGTCGTGCTGCAACATCTCGATCAAGCCTAGTTTTAAATTCGTTCGCAATTCTGACTACTAGTAATTACTCGTTCTACTTCGGAATGTGTCTGCAATGAACGAGAAAAGAAAATTGAAATAAAAATAATCAAACCTAATAAAGCGCTAGTGTTTAAACAAACGTTTTATCCAGCAGACGTTAGGGCATAACTAAATAAATAAATTTACTTCCTCTGTGTAAAAACGCAACCCACTCAATATACGTTACGGTGATTAAGGTTCATGGAATATCATCCATGATATAATTTCATGATATGTATAATCGTTATAT
>OMLO01005019.1_pt1 | contig 11096 bp, 7 predicted proteins | sample 1674811 | NCBI WGS metagenome assembly OMLO01 (sample SAMN06265003, study PRJEB25207) | coral metagenome | isolation source: Coral host | place: Mexico:La Bocana,Puerto Morelos, Mexico | collected 2008-11-13 | reverse complement strand
CTTTAGGCTGATGCATTAAATATTTCATTTCTCAGTTTCTCGCATTTTGTTATTGACACAATTAATTGGTAATAGGATTTCGTGTCGTACAATTCAGGAGTAATCGTACTCGTAATTTGAGAGTGAAGATAAATTTCGTCATAACATTGTCAACGTTTGCTGTGGAACCACTCGCTTGCAGCTCGTGGTTCCACAGCCACTTTGACAATGTTATGACGTAATTTATCATCAGTAAGAGGACAGACGCATAAAAAATTGACGTCAATTTGTTAAGTATACAGCGCGCGGAAAGACGCGGAGCGCAAGCTGAGATGGCTAAGCCAGTCCCATGATACTCTCGCACCGTACCGTGTGGTATAATGTTAACTGGGGACGAGTCAGCCTGTTCCAGGGATTTAGTTTGCAGTTTGCAGTCGGAAGCACGCTCGAGTAACAAGCTTAAGGTTAGAACGCTCGTAAAATTCGCTGTGCAAGGTCTAACTTTGTGCTGCACTCAATTCGCTCAGTTGCTATTTACTCGGGCTTTCTAAAGAAAACGCCCGAGTTAAAATTACAGGGCGGGTGAACGCAAATATGCATCTAGTTCTAAAACAAGAATGAGATAAGAAGTACCCAAAAGAATACGCTCTTGAAATATCGTATTAAAAAATGAAAATAAACAAATAACATTAGGAAGTAGGCGGGTTAGGAGAATAAGGAACAGTTAGGAACAACTAACATTCCGGTATTAAGGGTTCCTCCAGGGAATCAGATTCAAATTTAATTAACGTCTTACAAGATCATGTTGCTGCTCTCCCCTATCGAACGTTTCTAATGATAAGCAATATACATTTTCAAAAAGGGCTGTCGTAATTTTTTATATTGTTATTGTAAATGTTTTGGTTAAGGGCCTTGAACCTAGACTGATAAAATAATCTGTCTTGAGAAGCTGCAGCTAATAAATACCGGTAGCCCTAGTTACTGTAAAGTTACTGTAACTCTACTTATTCGCTGCCTGTGCTGCAGCATTGGTCTGTCCGAAAACCAACTTAAAAAAATCCCACATTAAAATAAAGGGTTGCTTGAACAATGTGTGACGAAAATTCAGCTTTTCTCTGGCTTGTAGAAAAATAGAAAGAAAATCCCGATTATAATATACGGTTAAACGCTAGTAAAGCAGTATTTACACGGTTTGTGTGCCTGAGACAACCTTCCCCCTGAGACAACGTAAAGTTGCTTCTGCATAATTATTGAATAAACAAAGAGTTTTGAGTTTGGGTTTTTGTCGGTCATTCGATCACAGTGGGTTTTTCTTTTCCCTTCGGTCTGCCTGGCTTTGCTAGTCCCTATGGCTATTCCAGGCAGCTAATACTCTAATTTTTACATTTAATATTTTTATTAAATATTGTTTAGCAAGAGTGCGTACAAATAAAGATTGATTGATTCATTGATTGGTTGATTGATTGCTAATTTTCAATTATTTGATACAAATTTCTACTTTATTACTCTATTAAGCATTCCGTAACTCTCACCACACCGAAAGTTGTCCCAGTTAGGCGATCCTACATGAAGAAAACTTGTCTCGCCTGCTAGGGTTACCCTACCTGTCGAGGTGAAACAACTCGAACTCCCGAGTTTTCATGCCCCCAGACAACTCGGAGACATTTATATAAACGGTTGTTTGAATGTATTAACTACACAGTGAGACCTTAACTCGCCCAGGTAAACTCCGGGGGAGGGTTCTCTCAGGTACCCGAGACCATATATAAAATAGGGCTTAAGTAAATACGTTTGGAGTACACGAGGACGGCCTAATGATTTTTACTTTTCCCCTAATACCAGATCGAAAGGCATTCCAATGCAGTACACTTCCCTTTCCATTTAAGCACCTTTTCGACATTTGTGAAACCTCGATGGCTGACAGAATTCTGCTCCAAATGTTGAAATTTCCTAGCTCACCAATGAATGGCCGTTGCTCAAAGGTTTCATCTGTGATTTGCTCTTGACCAAGGACTAAACTTCCTCCTGAGGGAATGACGTGACCAGCTTTAAAACTGTTACCATTGCTGACAACGACGCCATCCTTGTAGAACGCCCACGATCCGTCATCTTTATCCCACGTGGCACAGATGTGCTGCCAGTCGTTATCATTTAATATCACAGAGATCGCTCTGTTGAGAAAAAATGCATGTCAGCAAAAAAGTACACTGAGAAACAGCAAGAACTTTCGCTGTCCTAAAGGTTTGGTGGCACCCATTTGTACTTGTAAAGTGGAGAGAGATACTTGACAGAGTTAACTGACCTGACTAGCTCTAGAATAGGAGTCCAACTGTCCAAGTCGTCGTGCTAGTCGACGGCGTTTTTCCATATTCATAGGCAAAGTGAAATGCCAGAAATTAAAACAAAAGACAAGGGTTTCAATTTCTGCTAATTTTTGCAGAATAAAGACCATGTCAGTTCACAGTTAATAAGAACTGAATGGGTGTTCACTTATCTGTAGAAGAATTTTTTGCATCCCTAGGACAAACACCCAACAAACATCCTTTAGGAAATTGCCTAACTGAGAAAGAGCCATGCAGATAGAGGCTAAGGGACACACAAGCCGATCTGTTCATAGGAAAATCTGTTCCCTGGCCAATTTTCATCAATGCAAGTTGTGATCACTTACTTGGACTCTCCCCCCACTGTAAGCTCTACTTGCTTCATGTCCATCACAATCATCATCAACTGTTTTGTTCCTTTGGTTCCTAAGTAGCTGAAGATGGTCATGTATTGGCTGGAGAAAGCTTTCATCCAGAAACAAACGCTAAGCTGTGGTAGATGGGGCATCCCTCTCTTCTGCACGAAGTTGCCATCAGCCCCATCGGCAGGGAACAATAAACTGAAATCTTAATTGAACAAGTTCTTTGTTTAGAGGAATAATTTGCTTGTGCTAATGATTCACAGGCCACATTCAAATTCATTACTGCTATGGATCCGCTTGGGCATGCCCCTGATATGAATAAAGAAATTTTACACAAAACTTGAAATACGTTTCCATACCTCTTATGTTCTGTTCTAGCTGATATATATTTTTTAAGTTTAAGCGGCATGTTTGTGATGTAGCTAAGCGCATAGACCACTGTAAAACAACAGCAGTTAGACAACAACATTTGTCGCGCACAGCCATTATTGCTCACCCGTTCTAAAACGTACCTTTTTTTCCAACCCGAGTAATTGATGACGACTCGCAAATTTCATGGCCCTGAAAAATTGCGGCATGTGAGTAATTTTACGGCGGCTTTTTTTTTCCCAAAAACTTAGTTGACTTTTTTCGCCTTGCTCACCAACCCACCCAGCGAACGGAATAAATATCAATCTCCATTATTGTCGTCATGTATTATTTTTAACCTAACATGAGGAAATTCCAAGGACGGTACCAGAAAATGAATCAGAAGAGTCAGTAAAATTTATCTCAAGGAAATGTGAATGTAAGATTTTTGAAGGGTGTCAGGAAAGATATCCAGCTTTTTCGACTTAATAATACCAAAATTAACCTGATTTCACTAAGCTGAAAAGTTCAAAAACTCCCGTCTATACCAAATCCTTTATTTGTTCTCGTTTATATTCCGTTTTTTTTTTTCACAGAAAGAGAAAATCTTTGTAATTGTATTTACAGTAGTTGCTTACAAATGTGTACGAAATAAGAATATCAATTTATCTCACCCCAGCGGGCGAAGCCAGCTGCTGAAATAATGTTCCATGTGAGAAGACCAGTTGGCTTTTTATATCACATAAGTCTTCCAGCCCGCAGTCGATCATTTCACAAACACCAAGGCCATTAGTGGAGTGAATAAAGTTGTACGAGATACAATGCGGGTCGTCTTGGCAAGCTTGGACGCAGTTTAACCAGTCACAGTCTTGTATAGATCGATAAACATGGCTCACTGACATACGGCTGGGGAGAGTTACTGGATGAAAGGCTAAAGTCCAACTCACCAGAATAAGGAGAGATACAATGTTGAGCATTTCAGCAGGTCTAAAATCTAAACCAATCTGTAAGTTTTTCGATACGGTCACTTCACATTACACTTTGCTGGTGAAATTAAATGTGATGAAAATGCATCTCATGTGAAGCATCATGAGCGAGAATTTGTCATTACTGTTGTTGGTTTTGTACAGGTGCTTAAATATGGAATGTCCCGACTGAGCCCACATGTCAGAATGTTTTGTTGCGGGCCATCAAAGGTGCATTAGCTTAGAATCGTCATCGAGAAACGGTGAAAAAAGGGTTTTAACAACGACATCTGTGTCAACTTTTATTCTTTTAGCTGTCATGCAAGAAATACCAATAATATTTCCTGAAAACAATGCAAGTAAAAGAGAAAAGGCTAGAGGGTTACCCTTGATTTCTTCTCTCTTCCAGTTCTAGCAAAGAAAATTGATAGAGGGGCATTAATTCCCTCAATGCAAAAACAGCTAACTATCTAATGTATTACAAATACGAATGAACTCAATCGTGTTTTAAAATGTGCTGGTGACACTCATGTTTCCAGGCTCTCGCTTTCAAAATGTGAGTATGGGTCGATAGGGTGGTGACGTGATACGTTCATACAGTATGTACTAGCCTCTAGAGTGGGGTACTCAATTAGTAATCTGCTTTTCAACTTTTCAAACAAGGTTCGGTTTTGGTGAACTGCGGGCGCACTTTTTTGAATTTCCTCCACAAAGGTAAGTGCTTGCGCACCAAAACGATGGCCTCCCCTCGGATAATCACGATGCTGTTGATTGATAACAGTCAGGGGAACAAACATTAGAGCTTGGCCTCGGAATTTTAGCTCCACAGAACACATGACATGCAGCTGAGAAGCCCACCAACTCTCTTTGTCATACTGTGTGGGGTAAGGTAAAATCTGTTTGATGGCTTTATAGTGAAAAGCATTGAAGTATGCATCAAACCACATCGTTGGAATGACCATTGATGTTTCATTAATACCACATTTCATTCGCCTTTTTCGCAAAATCGATATGGCACTTTGAGGCCCTGGCTGATCAGCAACACCAACTGCTGGCTCATAATCTAAAAGCCATGCTTCAAAGGCTCTTAAAGGTGACACAGTCTTCATATCTTGAGGAGTTAATGAGTTGAATCGAATATCTACATCATCATCTAAAAAGATGAAATAATGGTAGCTAGGGAGTCTCTCCCTTGCAATAGAGTACAGGATATTTCGCCCTAAGCTCCAAGAGCCTTCTCCGACAAATATGTAGGAGATGTGTGTTCGATTATCTTCTTGACAGACTGTTCGGTAACTTAGCACTATTACATCGCAGTTACACGCATTCTCCTCTCCAATAGCATGCAGGTTTTTAGGGAGACATTTCTCGGTCTGGGTGAGATAAATGAATGGCTTTGAAGTCCCTTTCTTTGTCGTTCCTTCTGAATTGCCAACTTTAGCTTCACTGAGTTGAGTTAAATTCTTCGTTGTTATAACCGTCTTGCTGTCTTTTGCTTCAGTGAATTGAGCTTGTTGTGTTGTCCTTATTGGTTCCGTTTCTGTTGTACTAAATTGAACCGACTGGTACGTTGTCCTTACCGCTGTGTTCGATTGTGTCTTACTAAATTGAGCTGACTGCGTTTTCCTTAGTGTTGTGTTACATTGGACTTTAACAGGTTGATTTGACTGCGTAGTTGTTTCTGTTGTCGTTATATAGACCCTATTCCGTGATTGAGCTGGCCCATTTGTCGTTCTTATTGTAGTGAATCCTTCACTAGGTTGAACAAGAGTTTGCATGCTTCCAGTATTGTACTCTCTAATTGTAGCTAGGAAAAGGAAGATAACAAATATTGATTTTACAAAGATTAGCTAAACAAGCAAGATAAAAATTCAATATGTAGCTAATTACAGACTGTGAAGTGCATGCTTTGTGAACATGCCTGTTATTGTCACATTTACATGCAGGCCGATATCAATCAAAGTAAAATCAAATTTATAGCATAACCAAGATGCATGCGTATTTCAGACAATATCGAAACCCTACCTACATCACGTACAGTCTCCTAAGCCCCAAGAAACAATCTAAGATTGAAAAAGCGAGTCACCCTATCAACCTCTATTTTGCTGCCCATTAGATTGGGATACGATTGTGTTATGTAGATGTACTCCATGTATATCTTTACTCTAACGTTTACCAGGATGCTAGCTAAGCGTACGTGTAGTACACAGCGGCTTATTCAGTTCTTCTTGGTTTGATAAAACTCAGCTCCCAGATGGATGACTCAGTGCGTCGACTGAGCATTTTACAAACAGCTCTCGTCATCATGTAAGAGGCATGTGAAAGATACCGTCTACAGTGATTACTTTTCATGAGCTCAAATATCAGTTAATCCCCAACGAACAAAACTTACTTGCCAAGACAAGCTGAGCCATTAAGAGTCATACTCTGTAAGATTCGAGCAATATTACAAAGTCGCGGCCTCGGTACCTCACCGATTTGGCTGAAATTTTGCATGTAGTCTTGCTTTGGGGACCTAACTACGAAATGAATGTTTTAAAGTTCTGATAAATTTTACTTTGGGAGTTATGAACATTGCCGGTTTCAGTCGGCTCCGAAGGGGAGCCAATATGGCGGATCAAAGGACTACTTGTCATCATTCCTTCCAGCTTACCATAAGCTTTCACCAAAAGCCATTAAAACTTCCATAAAGAGCTATCTTTTTACTCATGTTCTATGTCGAATATTTCTCTGAAATGAAAAGTTTTGGTCATGAACGAGCGAAATGTTGTAGTGTACTTTACTGTATATCGAAAGACCGATATCTCCCATGTTATGTCGATTGACAGTTTACTATTTAACCTGGATGTAGAGTTTTTATAGCAGGTTTGACAGGACAAATAAAAAAATGGGAAACTTCTTTAGTACGAGAGAAAAAATTAAATAACTTGCTAAGGTTTGACCATTGTACGACTATTAACACGAACAATAGTAAAGGCAAACATTTCATATTATCGTTAACAATCGAGAAAATGTAAGCACATTTTGTTTCTAAACAGCCATTTATTACTTCATTTATACTTGCTTTATATCTGCTTTCAGTAACGTAAATGAAGAAACCTTCGACTCTTATTTGAGGGTCCTGAAGGGGGGGGGGGGTATAAATCCCATTTTCCCAGCCCAAATTTTGCCCAAATCCCATTTCCGAGCCTATTGTTTTCCGAATTTTAAAAATCCCAGTCCCAGTTCTATTGTTTTTCTGTCTGGGATTCTCATTCCCAGTGACCAAATCCCAGTCCCAGTGACCAAAATCCCACTTTCCCAGTGAAAATTTGCCCAAATCCCAGTTCCCATTTTACCCCTTCAGGACCCTCTTATTTTATTCCGGACAAGGGAACCGCTCTCCTGTGAAAATATCATAATTAAAATACGTTTCGCGCAATTCAAGCTGACGAAACTATCTATTGAGGTAACAAAACAGCAGAATATGTTTAGAGGAAATGTACAGTTGAATACAGATCTAAAACTATGTAAAAAGTGTACCGTACCATGCCAATAATCTCGGACTAAGGTAAACTTAATTAGGTGCATTTATATCTTTGTCACGTATTTAAAACGCAGTTCTTCCATTACTCTTACTACATTATTTGAATTAGCTCGAGGCTTGACTTACCTTGTGCACATCGATAAGTGTTCTAAACCACAATTCAAGTTTGGTGTTCTCTTATGTTTTGGAATGACGCGTCCCACGGGCACTATACTGATTATCAACCAGCACTTGAAACTAACAACCAGCGGAAAAGATCATTTTATTATTGGGGGGGGGGGGGGGGGGGGGGTTGGCGGGGTTTTTTTTATTAATAAAAAGGGGGGAAGAAAAAAGAACAAAAGAAAAAAAAAATTACCAAACCCTAGCTTGCTACTGTTGGGATCTTGGAATGAATGCTAAAAAAGCCTTCCTGAAACTTCAGGTCGAAAAACAAATTTTGTCCGTTGATGGTATAGTAACAAAGGTAGTTGAAACACTGTAAGAAGCGTTGATACAGTGGAAACATATGCAGCGCATAGCTCGTTCAGTGGGATGTTGGCTATGCGAATTCTTAAGGTTAGCAATACCAGGATACAACAAGAGTCTTAAGACATTGTAACATGTTCGCGATACCGTCATTACAACCTCTCGCCTAGCATAGTCTTACCGGAAGTAGTGACGGTTGGCGATAAAATAGACGGATACACGGGGTTGGGTGGATTGGCGGTGTTATGGGGAAGCTCCACCACATATTTCCCAAGATTGTAAGGTCGGGCAACTCAATCTTTCTTTACAAGGTATGCGACACAGTTAAAATGATCAGCTTGCAGATAGCATGTCTATAGCATGTCACATGTTTCTCTAACATCTCCACATATGGTGCTTTTCGGCGTGACGGTTGCTGTGATTTTGAACTGACTCTAGTTCAAAGTGGCAACAAATGTCTCGTAAAACGGGTACTGCGAACTTACACAGCCTTCTCGTAGCAACAAGACTACAAAGATTGTAGCCGTCAAAGGTGACTGGATGAATGAGTTGCGTTTGCTTTATCACTTAAACCCTCTTTGAGAACCGATATTCCCAGTTTGTGTAAAGTAAAACAAAATGGCTGTTCAGAAGCAAAATGTGCTTACATTTTCTCGATTATTAACGATAATTTAAAATGTTTGATTTTTCTATTGTTCGTGTTAGTAGTCGCACAATAATGGTCAAACCTCAGCAACTTTTTTAATTTTTTCCTCTGGCGGTAAAGAAGTTGCCCATTTTTGTCCTGTCAAACCTGCAATAAAAACTCTACATCCAGGTTAAATAGTACACTGTCAATCGACATAACATGGGAGATATCGGTCTTTCGATATACAGTAAAGTACACTACAACATTTCGCTCGTTCATGACCAAAACTTTTCATTGCAGAGAAATATTCGACATAGAACATGAGTAAAAAGATAGCTCTTTATGGGGGTTTTAATGGTTTTTGGTGAACGTTTATGGTAAGCTGGTAGGAAGGATGACAAGAAGTCCTTTGATCCGCCATATTGGCTCCCTTTCTGAGCCGACTGAAACCGGCCGTGCTCATAACTCCCAAAGTAAAATTTATCAGAACTTTAAAACATTCATTTCGTAGTTAGGACTGCATGCAAAATTCAGCCAAATTGGTGAGGTACCGTGGCCTGCCCTAACTCGATTCTTATAGAGTACGACTCTTAACCAACTGAAAACTAGAAAAATGAAATAATCTTAAGCAACAGCTAATCTGGGCTATATCTAGAGGAGGTAGTAGCCAAGGTCGCAATAACGACAGAACCATGTGGACAGTTGACTTCCGACCACAAAGTTCTACCGAATGATGCCTTTTCAGAGCGAACGAAAGAGTCGTTCAAGAGTATATACGCCAAAACTTTAAAAACATAACTTCTAAATATTTGGCAGCACAACATCAACATGTTGTAATATTAGTTGAGATGGTCGCAGAACATAATACATATACACGGTGTTTGAGAAATATATTTGATGTAGTAGGAATTAACCTAGTCTGTCAAAATCCTTGAAACCGCTAATCGGTTGGAGCAGTTTGTTTACCGTCATTTTTAAGCTCATTAGTAAATCTTAGACTGCTCTTCAAAAGAGAATCAAAACAGTAACGAAATATATATTAACTATATTTCTTTCTAGAACTATGCCCCGGCCATCTCATGATTGGCTTATACTCAGCCATTAGCGTGCTGATTCAAAGTTCTCGCCCGCGACATTTTGAGCTTGTGAGTTTCTGGCCAGTTTCTGACTAATCTGATGTTTTAATGTTCGAAGAAATACATGCTTCCTGAAAATAGTGCCTCGTTCGGATCCTGGTTCATAGAGGAACAACACTGTATTGACTTACTTTAACTTATGTACTTTAAAATACGACCTTTGTTTTGCTAAACATTTTTCTTTGAGGCTGTAAAACCAGAGATACAAAGTTTTGTTTCAGAGGTGAATAAAGTGTGAATTAAGTTAATGAAATGTAAAAGGTGAATAGACACAAGCGTGGGTGAGTTCTCGTAGCTCAGTGGATAAAGCGCCCGCCCGGTGTTCGGTAGGTCGAGGACTCAGATTTTTTCCTTGTCCCACGCTCGTGCCATAATGATAAAATGAACTTTCACAAAGCTTTGGTTTCCTCCGAAATTGTTGATCCCTTGTGTGCTAGTAAAGATTCAGCAAGCTCAGAGGGCTTCAGAGGTTTAAATAACAAAGTATTTCATTCTGGATGCATAAAAAGTAGACCCTTACCTTCTCTGCCAATTGTTTCTTGTTTTCCAAAGACTCTTCTGTACAGGTAAGCAGTGTAGAACAGCAAAATTACAAGACTGACAAACAGCAATAAACAAAACTTCTTTTGTGTGATTCGAGTCATTCCGAGACTTGTGGTAGTTGACGTTTGATATTTTGATGCTGAACTGAACAAGACTGAAATATTGCGATATATTGGCACTGAGAGAAGCAGCCAATACGTCATCTATTGACAAGAGCTTGGGACAGAGAAAAAATCTGAGTCACCGACAAGAATCGAACCCATGACCTCCTGAACACATGCTCGTGTCATGTTAACAGATCAATTCACACTTTCATTATCGACGTTAAAATTCACCATCTTTATTCACTTATTTGGCAAGTAATCTATTACTTTGTTAGCATTGCGTTTCAATCTGGTATAAAATTATGTCAGAACACCCGTTGGCTTGTTACTGTGTCACATAAGGAGTGTTCAATCATCGATTTCAGTCGCTAGTTGGTGTCGAACAGGACGAAACCCCTCGACGAACGCAACATGAGTAAAAATAGGACAAAGAAAACAGTCGGTAACATTATGAAAATCATTTCAACGTGGTTTAACGTCGATAAACAAGGAGAATGTAGACGTATTTCCAGCTGTCGCTTGTAAATAGTGCGGTTTAGCTTTTAAATCATTCGAAAGTTCATACAGCTCATTTATTTTTCCTCCATATTTGCGATTTTCTGTGTTCTATTCTAGGGCGCATTCTTTTGGAAGTAATCTGGCTATTCTCATTCTGGTTTAGGGATAACGGAATACACGGAATATCAATTCCCAAAAGAACGCATATTCTGAAAACG
>OMLO01005018.1_pt1:0-10000 | contig 11096 bp, 6 predicted proteins | sample 1674811 | NCBI WGS metagenome assembly OMLO01 (sample SAMN06265003, study PRJEB25207) | coral metagenome | isolation source: Coral host | place: Mexico:La Bocana,Puerto Morelos, Mexico | collected 2008-11-13 | reverse complement strand
AACGTCGCACTTGATCAACAGAGATTCACCAATCACGTTTAGACAAGCTGTGGTGTCATTCTCGGAGAGAGGAAAGTTTGTAAAAAAGTCTGCGTCTGCATGCAGGGTAAGACAAGTCTGATCCTTATATTTATTATTGATAAATTTATTAATGCTTAACCGAGTGATTGAGCGCGCGATTTAATAGGTAAGCTTGCGAATGATGTAGCATTGTAGTATTAAAAGATCTCAATAGGCCATTTTTGTGCCTCCGTTTCAAATCGACTCTCTTGCAAACCTTTTATGTACATGATAATGAACGTGGCGAAACACATTTTCATATAAATGGTTTCCGCGTACGAAGTTTCACACAGAGGGAAGGGGAAACTCGGAAATAGCCCTCTCTACAAGTCAAGCAAGGTTTACCGTAACTGACTTTCAAGTAATCAATTCTGTTTGTTTAAATGGACGCAGTAGTTATTGTTTTTTTCTCACCCTCAGGTTACCCTGGCAGTTCTTTTGGTGTACAGCATCGCCTCCCTTGCAGTGAACGCATTTCTCTTTTTGTATAAGGAGCGGCATAAAGTGTTCGCCATTTACGCATTGGTTCCCAGTGTCGCGGCGGTCTATCCACTATGCGTAGCTGCTTGGGTCACAAAGCAGTACTCGTGGTAAGGACAAATTATCTTCCTCTTAGTTATGCCGTTAGATGGTTTCCACAGGCATCACTTTTCATATTTCCCTGACTATTCCCTGACATTTTTTTCTTCACAGGGAAATTTGTTTTGTCAACTCAGGCTAAATAAATACGAAATTTCAAATGCTGTAGCTGTCTCCAGCCAACCCTTACAGCTGTCCTTTCCACCCATTAATTTAAGACCAGTTTTCAACAGTTTCTCTTCTAGCCTTCAATGGTATTAAATCAGCGGTGTTACAATATCAGTTTTCCCTGATTCAACTACAATCCCCTAACTTTTCTCTGGCCTTAAAGAACTTTTTTCTCTGGCCATTCCTGTAGCAACCCTGCTTTCAAGTCAGTTTAGTTCTAAGTTTAGGATTTAAACCCTGATTGAGACACAAACCACTGTACTACTGTACTATCAATACCAAGCAGTAAGGGATGTCAAAATAATACACAAGCGTACAATCAGTACCCAGTTAAAGATTTGCGTACAACTGTCAAAGAACCTGTGCTTTGGTGTTTGTGTGCTATATTCGCTTTTTAACTGACATATAGTACATTTTAGTATCTCTGACTACAAGGCGGAGAGCACAAGATAATAGTCACTTTAAATAGACCTCTCAGAAGGCATAAGGAGCAACAAGGAATAAAATCTTCGTGCGTGTGTTCATCAGAGAACAAAGCGTCTAATTGCAGTAAAGCAAGACATGACTACGATAACGCACTGCTTCACAGATACAATAATGATATGGGAATTTGTGTGGGAATTTTCTCAGGTACCTTGCGGTGGTAGTGAAAGCCTGGGCCGAGAGACCCGAGAGCAGTTCCGAAGACGAAGAGCCCGAGCGGGCAAGAAAGAACGACAAGCAAACGAATCAAAAACGAGGACGAAGTCTGTGGAGAAGAGTTAACAGTGCAAAGAGAACTTATCGTAAGGCGAGCCTCACTCCACTGAAGAAAACAAATTCCAATCCTTTGGCTTCACAGTCAGACAGTGAAGCTAAGTCTGGCGTGGAGGAAGTGTTAACGAAGAAAAGCTACGCCGGCGAATCCCACCTTCGTGCGCGCGTCACTACAAGCGACCCGGAGTTCTCCGACGACGGGAAACATCACGGACACGAGCCGGAAACTGACATGTCGGAAGACGACAAGCTTAACGCAAAGGGGGCGGATAAGGATCATTCGGGAAACGAAACCCCGAAGCGATCTCGACGAGAAGTCATGGACATGGTTCTCCGTGGCGCTGCAAGGGCCGTCGGCAAGTTGAGACACAACGCAAAGAAACCCCGATTTAACTTCGAGAAGTACATATCTTATCTTCAGAACGTTCTGCCCAATATAGGGTTTGATATAATGGGAATCATCGTTACCTGGAACATGGTGTCGGCTACTATTTTTCTCGAAGTTTCGGTTTTGGCTCTTTTCGTGCAAGAGTCGATTTTTGGTAATTCGAAAGCGACAGTTGCATTATAGAAATTCCAATGAATCCCACTTGTTTTACCGCAAGATTCATGCCCCCGATATATCGTGATTTGTTGCTTTAGAACGGACACGGTGAAAGCACGGTTATTGTGCTTCAACACTGAACTTCCATGCGTTCATTTGATATTCAATATTGGGACACGATTTATTAGAGTACCAGTAACAGAAGATTAGGAGAGGATGGTCAGTCAAACGTTAATACTAATTTATGTCAGTTATCATATAATGGTTTCAATTGTGATCAGTTTGTGTGACCAGAAGAAAATCGCGCAAAACATTTGGACTTCTCAGTTATAGTACAAAAAGATGCACTTTGTGGATCTTAAATGAACAGTATCAAATCTATTAGCAAGCCCTTAATGGTAAAACGCGAGATTTGACATGTTCATTGGTATAGACAAGAGCATCGATGGACACCAACCTAAAACGGTTCGTATTGCATATAGATAGTTTATAAACCACCAAATTCCCCCTAAATTCTCCTTACAATAAGGTTTCATTAGTAGCAAGATAGGTGAGGAGAATATTAAAATTCATCAACAAAGCGATGCTGTCTTGATGTAACACTAAGTTCCCAATACTACCACAAGAAAAATAGCAATCGAAAAGGAGAACTGACTGACAATCCAAATATAAACCAGGATTTCAGAAGCGTGTGATATCACAAAATACTTGATACGAGCAATTTTCCAGCCATTTGTCAGCTGGAGTTTAATTAAATCTAAATTGATTACATTTATACTTTTTTTAAAAAAGACTGAATATATTTATCATACTATATGTAAATATAGACCAGATCAAGAGACTCAGTCTCTCAACCAAATACACGTAAAAATTTGGAAGTATTATCCTGTTTTAATAAGCCTATATTCCCAGTCCCATAAATGTACAACCGATGATGCGTTGGAGAGATACTTAGACTAGTCGTTTAGGATCGTAAAAAGAAAGGCCACCAGAGGGTCTTCTGCAGTGAACCCAGAGTGTAAGGTGCTCCCAAGAGTATGGTATTCCTAGGACGTTTTGTGAAGGCGCATCTTTAGGAACCAAAATAGTACCTTACAGGAGGCCCGGGTAGATCTTCGTCACCATCACCCTCAAATGAAACGGTGAGGTCCACGTATGCCTTCCCAGGAGCCTTTATTAGTTTGGTCATTCTACGAGCAATTTAGGTAGAGAAGCAATTAGTAAAGTTAATAACCGATAAAAGACACACTAAAATGATAAAAGTTCGTTCCTGTAATAATTTAGCGACACGACACAACAAGAAGCCTATACCATGCATTATAATCCATCAAATATTTCCCCTTGCGTGCGATTGGTCTAAACGCGTCACGTGACCGAATATGCAGCTAAAATTGGGGAATATCCGATAGCCTCCATTTCGCGCGAAAACATGCTAGTGTTCTGTCTCTGGACAGTATGTTTTTCTCAAATCCCACAGGTTTCCTCGAGCTATGCTCTCATAAAACTGTTCGCTTCTGGGAACAGATAATGTCCGCGGACAAATATCCCAGCATATTTTCTCGCAAAATGGAGGCTACTTTTATGTACAACAAACTGCAAGGACGCTACAGTACAACCAATACAGAGAATACAATCACTGTCTTCAACATAAATGAGAACGAACCAAGTGAAAGATGACTTACTTCTGTTCAAGGCGTTTAGAGTGCCCCGGCAGCAGAGGAACGTACACAATTTTTACACCATGAACAACAATGGACACATCAAATCCGTAATAATCCTAGAGAGGAGACAATAGCAGACAGAAATGGTTGACAATACACTAGTGTTTCTAGGTAATTTGACCAATACGTTAACTGAAAAGATCATATTCACAGCACACCTGTTTTCTTCACTTATTTTGTCGCTCTTTTGCGTTTTTACTGGTTTTCAGTTAAGTTCACAGTATGTCAGTCTTTCACAAAACCCCTCTCTATCAATGAGCTGACACCCTTCCGGTTCCGAATCTTGACCCGGTGTTCTTCATTTAAAGAAGTAACCTTGAAACTCCCCTTTCAATTTTATAGAATTTTTTTGTTGTTCATAAATTGGAATAAATATGTATGCATGTATGTTCTCTTGCACGCAGACACCGATACTCTTGCGTCGCAGACTGGCATTGAATTCTACACACCAGACCCCAGCTGTTGGAAGGTTGGATAACGCTATAAATCGCTATCCAGAGGAATTACGCTATCCACTGGATAGTGATTTGCTGGTGGATGGCGTTATCCAGCCTTCGAACAACTGAGGTTTGGAAAGGCATGTGAAGCTTATGCTCAAGAAAATAACACATAACCTAATAATAACACGTAACACTAACTAGGCTTGCACTATTGACTGAAAGACTTCGCAATAATCGCTACTCCGGCCATAAGAGTACTACCGTCGAACGCCTACCAAGCGGCCAGTAATCAAAGTCCCAATGAGTGCTCATCTATTGTTTTTACCTCCATTAAACGGCCACTCCCTTAAGCGGTCAATATCCATTTCTCCGAGAGTGGCCGTTGAATAGGGGTTGAACTGTATACGAATCCACAAAAGCTGCGTCCTCACCTTGAAATATTTCAAAAAGCTTTTCAGTTTGTAATCTTGCGTACCCTTGACGACCCACTTGTCCCAATTTGAGAAGGACAGGCCTTCCCTTTGGAATAAAAATAGAGAAGAGATCATCACCGTCATAATCATGCATAAACAACGCTAAAGCTCAAGAACTAAAGTTAAAAAAAAACCTCACCTGATTACTGTGACCTCAGGGGGTCCTGGTTCAGAGAAGATGACGTATGGAAGAGCAAGGTTCATGAAGCAGTTTTTGAAGTCTTCCATGGGACTCTTCATAACTACTTTGACCAGCTCGATAGCGACCTGGGACAGAGGCAATACATTGAGGTTCCTATTACTAGGTGTCACGCCGTATGGTTGCCACAGGCATAACCTGACATTTCCCTGATAAAAATAAAATGTCTCTGACCAAATATATACCTAATGTCAAATATAATACCGGCTGCTAGCCTCATTTTAGAACCATCCTTTCCACTCTTTTGTTAAGACTGATAAGTTTTCAACAAAATTTCCTATACTTTATTACGTTAAAATATCGTTGAGACCACTGTGACCTCAAATGTTTCTGCCAGCCTTCGATGATATTGAATCAGTCGATTTTTTCCAGACTTTTCTTCATAATGTCAGTTTCCCAACTCAATACATAACTCTCTGACCTTGAAGAATTTCTTTCCTAACCATTTCCTGACCTGTGTCAACCCTGCGCAGTGATTATAGCTATCTTCCTTTCCACTTAAAATCGTCTAACAGTACGTGGGAAGTTTGTCATATTTAGATCCGGGTATGCGAGGGACTGAAGGTGCTGCTGGGATCTCATCAATTACAGTTCAATTTTTTGCAAGTTTTCAGCTATGAGTTAAAATTTCCGTCAATTCCAGCTAAAAGGAAATTTTGCAGATCTCGGCAATCAGTTAAAAAACGCGTCAGTTCTCAGCTGACAATTCTCAGTTACTTAAAAAAGGGTTTTTGGTATCTCTTAGGGTGTTAAGCCTCTAAAGGTCCACAGCGGAAGCTTTTGCGGATACTAAGGCGAAAAAGATATGACAGGAGATAATGTGTTGTTTTAAAATCCGTATCTCATTTCAAGCCACGCCTACAAAACAGGATCTTGGTACCTCATAGAAGTTTTTTCACAAAATTTCGGACGAGCACCCCGGTCCATTCCATATGGGAGCCTCCACAGGATTCCTATATGGCCAACTCTCTTTTGTCTCCTATAGCTCAGTGTTAAAAACTGGAAATCTCTTCCTGAATAGATTGAATCACTAAACAAGTATCTCCTACTTACCAAGCCGGCTACAGCAGCGGTAGTTGTGGCGATGGCTGGGACTATTTTACCCGCGATTTTCTTTGTTTTTAAGCGGTCAGCGGGTTCAATACTGTACATCGTTGCGCGAAGGTTCTGCAACATGAACATTCAATCCTCATTTACACAGACACGTTAACTGCCAGCAATGGACAACCAAAAACGTAGGGAAGATGGAATTAGCAGCTGCAGGTGAGTAGGGATGTTTACTATTCAACCAAAAATTCCGAAATGGGAACAAATGGTAAAGAAATTTCCCGGGAAAATTTCAGGAAAATTCTGAAATTGTTGAATTTCCGAAAGCGAACCATTCAACCGACAATTTCGGAAATTGCGGGAGGAAAGTCAAATGGAACCGAAATATGCGGTATACCTCGTAAGCTTGCCCTCTTTTCCAGAAATTACAGAACTGCTGCTTCCCTGGTCACTAGAAATTTTTAGAAGTTGGTACCGGAATTCTTCATCAAATGAAAAGTATCCTAGAAGAGTTAGTAGTTATAATAACTAACCGAAGCCGAGGTGATGAAGTCGATGTGGCCATTTGAATCATCATCCTTTTCAAATTCTTGAGGAAACATTGGTGAAACATCTAAGAGCAAAGGCAGACAGTAATTAAACGCTGACAAAGATAATACCTCCTTATTTGTGAAAAATAGCAAACAAAGGCGGCACACACCAAGGGACTAGTTCCTGCAACAAGTCGCGGGGACAAGTTCCAGCGTATGAACTAGCCATTCTTGTCAAAAAACTAGGTCGCAAGTAGCGACCAAAGTTAATTCGTGGATCTCCTGAAAACTCTTCGTGTGAACTGTTCGTGGGACCGAATTAAAATAAACCAGTCGCAGCCGTCAAGGTATCGCTTAGGTGCTTTCCCTCAGCAGAAGGGATTAAACCAGAAGCCTTTCGCTGGGAGCGTGCAACTACCCGTATTCCGGTTAATTCCGGTCACGATTATTTCACAGAGCGATCAATTCTTAGTTTGAATTTACCGCAAATTCAGACCCCCGCAGGAACCTCAGTGACCAATCACAAGCACAGACGTAATTTTTAACTGACGTCATCATTTCACCGGAAGAAGTGATGGGCTTCTAATGCGAGAGCAGCCAATATTTTCCCAAACGATGCGAGGACATATAGACTGAAAGTGACCTAAATAAAATGCTGTGACGTTTAGTATGGGAGTTGTACGCTCCTTATGACGAATTCCTAACTAAACACATCAGCTCACATACTGAGCCAGTGTGTATACCAAGAAAATACAACTGACAAGTGGGATATTCCATGCTATAGCACGAGAGAGCGTTGTATATCTATTTTATACCACGCCATAAAATATAGTGGCCAACACAATCAACGCGACATACGCGCAGGGCACGATGGGAAGGTTGTAATACTGTCAAATATACATCTCAGTTGCACGGATGGGGTACCTTGAATAACTTTGCCTTAATTTGCTTACCGTTGCTAGATTTTATTCCTTTTGCTATCAAGTCTTTAAGATCTGGTATTAACTCATTGACGTCACGAGCGGACAGATTGGACGACTCTGCTTGTTTTGATGCCGTTTCGTCGGTTTCAATTTGCTACAAATAAACGTAACATTATTAAAGCTTGTACAAGATTATCACCCGAAAGATCACTTGCGCAACGGACACAGTCCACTAGCACGACTGGAAAATCCAGAAGCCCTGAGCTGTCGGACTTGACTCTTATTGTGCAGTGATAATCAACATAACATGCATGCAACATTATTGTCTTTATAAATTTACTCACGAGAATGATAAAGACCTTTAAAAAGTTGCCTTACCTTTGAACTTGGCCTGAATTCTGGTACTTCGACATCCTGGAGTATTTCGATAATACGACTGTCACTTAAATCCTGTTCAAAATAAAAGATAATGAGATGCTGCTCCCCCGTCAACTATCACGCGATAGAAATCTCGAGTTCATAATCTAATTGTTTAATAGAAGGAGTACGGAATTGAATTTAGTCTTACATTGTCTCACACATAATATACAAGCTCCGTACACAATAATACCGCAGTGGCATTATTTTGACAAACCTGTATTGTGTATTTGACGCCGCAAGTGTCAGCATGAAGTTTACTGCTACTTTTTATGAACAGCATATGTCTGAAGATGGAAACAAACTTCATACAATTAATACGTACAGTCGCGTGATTGATTCATACTGACGCACACGGTTTGTGTGATTGATATAATCTCCTTATTCAAAATAAATGAAACAAAAAAGAAATTTTGTCCACACTAATTCCCCATTTACACCAACTAAGCTAGTTTAATTAAATCAGTTAGATTTTTCCAATTTGTCGATTACACGTTGACTTTGAGAAGAATCAAACAGGTTTTTCCTTGTGTAGTAGTGGGGTGTACACAGTATGAGCAAACAATTTTTATCCTTGCTTAGTTAAACCACGTTTAAACATTTTGGCGTTAACTTGGTATAACTGGCGTTAACTGGAACTATAGTAGTTAAGAGAAGTATTCACTCAATCTGAAAGCACTTACAATTCATTTTTCGCGCTGAACTGTTGTGGTATTGGCGGTCTCTTCGGGCTTTGCCAAAACAGTGCTGAAAATGGAGACGTGATATTGTGGGTATAAAAAGTTAAGAACTGCAATGAAGTGGCATCACTTAAAATAAACTTACATCCGTCCTTGACTCTTGTATCCAAAGGAAATGCATGAAGCAATTGTTTGGCCTAGAAGAAATTGAAATTTATACATGTAATGAAAATTACGAGATTATCATTCTGAATTGTGCAAGGCGCGGTGGCAAATAGTTGGTTTCAAGCCCTGACTAGGGTCATTTTTTTGTGTTCTTGGGACAGATGCTCAGTATACCTCTTTCCTTAATTGTATAAATGGGTACCAACGAATTTGACGTCGGGGGTAGCCCTGCGATTGACTAGCATCCTATCCGGGGGTGGGGCAAAAAATACTCCTAGCCTTTCATTCAACGTAAACCAAAGATAAGTGACGGCGCGATGGGTCTCTCTATCTCTCTAAATGGCAATGTGCCGATTTCCCAAAGTTATCGATTCAAATCTTGGAGCCCACATATCTCGCAGAGAAAACCCTCTCACGTAACAGTCATGAAAGAGGTACAGGATTACTCAAGAAAAACCCAGAAAAGTGTATTTCTTTATCTGTTCACCAGTGGTTTTATCAGAACCCTTTTCGACTTAACGTGAACGTTCGTTTACTCTTCGGCCATTTTGTACTAGCATAGCACACACTCACTTTTTCTGCCATTTTCACGGTTCAACATTGAGGCAGCTCTCACCTTGTGGTTGTAGTACTTCTCAAATTCTAATCTGCTACGAGCAACACAGCTCGCCCAGTCTAAGGGTCGCCGTTTTAACAATTTTGTAACCCGATAAACGCCTTCAGGTTCATTTCCAGATTGAAGAGTCTACGAAAGAAACCAAACAAGACACTTGAATCAACAAAAGCCACATCCACAGTATTAGAGCTGGCTAGACCTCAGTTGTCATTGTTTTGTCGATAGTAGTGCTGCCATATTGAGTAAGGAGTCATGGAAATCTGCAGCAGAGAACCAAACAATTCCTCGCCAATAAAGTCAGTTCTAGAGTGCGTGGATCGGTTAAAAGAAGTCCAGCGACTCTGCTAGATTCAAACTAAAACTTAAACGCTCAAGACTCTCTGTTTCGACAAGGTTATAGAAAAGCAATAATGCAAGAACTAACAGTCACTTTTCATATTTTTCTGTTCAGAACGTTCACTGTTAAAGCGGTCTGCAACAAATTAGACACGAAGATCTTGCTTTGTTTACCGATACCTCGGGGTACTTGTAAGTAGGGATAAAATGACTTTCTCACAAAAAAGCCTAGGTGGTATTGGTTTCATGACCTTTTTCCAAGTATTCTCGCCGCGTAGGCTCACCAATCGTTTATAGATGGTTAATTTAGATAAATGAAAGGCAGGTGCTTACTTCTAAAAGTTGT
>OMLO01005017.1_pt1 | contig 11096 bp, 11 predicted proteins | sample 1674811 | NCBI WGS metagenome assembly OMLO01 (sample SAMN06265003, study PRJEB25207) | coral metagenome | isolation source: Coral host | place: Mexico:La Bocana,Puerto Morelos, Mexico | collected 2008-11-13 | reverse complement strand
GTACAAATATCGTGTGATATTTGTACTCGTTTCGCGCGTTATTTGTACTCTACGAAGCAGTGTTGGATAATAAACAGAGAGATTTTGACCAACCTTTTGTGTGTTTTGTTTGAAACTCCCTTCTTCTTTACAGGGTTTGCAAGGAGAGATCAAGCATCTGTACCGCAGCTTTGCGTTCTTATCCTCCAAGATGGTGATAGAGAACGGTGGAATAATCGTGTGCAGAACAAAGCACCTTGCACTGGCCGGAGGTGGAAAGGTAAGGAATGATCGTACTTTCTCTCTGTTAGCTCTGTCTAGTAACAGAGATCAACTTTGTTTGGGGGATGGGAGGAGTAAAATGCTTGTGTGGGAGGGATGGGGAAGAAAATGGTCAAGGAAAGGGGATATTCCCCTATCAGGTCATTTCCAGCAATATTATAGGTTAAGGTTTTATTTTTTTTTCTTTTTCAGGCAGCTTCAAATACTTTGGGGATCAGTGGATTTGCTCCAGCCTCGCCACGAATAACAAGTCCAGCCAGAGAAGGAGGTGAGCTTTCTAGCCACTTGTTAGACTCGGTTCAAATCATTTTTAGACAAGCCTGCTAATAACTAGCTTTTGTTCTGTCAGCTGGTGGAGGTGCTGGTGGCCGCGGTGGTCAGAGAGGAGGCATGGGACGAGGCCGAGGACGAGGCCGTGGAGGTCGTGATATGTCTCTTATTTCACAGACAGTGCGAATTTCACAGGGTCCGTATAAAGGTAAATGACGATGACGTTTGTCCATAGATGGTGACAGCTGTTTAAAGGAACGAGTGCAAATCTGGTAAAAGGAATACCAATGGCTAAAGGAATACCAATACTTCATCAACAAGTCTTGAAGCAGATTTATTGGCAGTGAGCTCTTCTTGCTGTTTAAGGGGCAGGTAACGACAAATTATAATATATGACTTTGCTCTTCATTTCATTGTCTGCTTGCAGGTTATGTTGGTATAGTGAAAGATGCTACAGAAACAACTGCTCGTGTTGAGCTTCACAGTAGCGTAAAGACCATCTCCGTTGATAGAATGAGGCTTAGCATTGTTGGGTAAGTTTGTTACTGAAAAGATTTCTAAAAGGCTAAACTCATTGTAATGTCTCGTCTGTCATTCATTGTACACGTGCTTACTTGAGCTCCCTCTCCTCCAGGTCATTGTAATTGCGGGGATTTGAGGTGGCGGGGAAAATATACCAAAGTGTTACTGTCTTTATGTTGTCGCTGTTTTAGGCCTTGACTTTTAAACTATTTTTAACACCCCTAAGACTTCAGCTGTAAATTTTGGTGCGTTTAGCCGAAACACTCGAAAATCCAAACTGTACAAGGGTACAGGATTTGATGTTCCGACTCAGGCCATGTTTATTTCTGGTTTCATTACACAGCGGTCCATCAAGTCGAGCCAGCTCAGTTTACAGCAAGACGCCCATGTATGGATCCCAGACCCCCATGTACGGCTCTCAGACTCCTATGCATGGTTCACGGACTCCCATGTATGGTTCCCAGACTCCAACTCATGGCGATGGTAAGACTACAACAATGTCTGCATTATCTGCAGGTACGCCATGTAAGAAGTCATGAGATTAACCGTGATTCAATTTTTTTTTTCTCATAACAGGAAGTCGCACGCCTCATTATGGCTCCATGACACCTTCCCATGATCCATCACGCACCCCGCTTCACGGAGGAGCCTGGGATCCAACGCAGCCAAATACTCCTGCGCGCAATGACGATTATGATTACAACTTTGACACCTCAACCCCCTCCCCTGGGGTAAGTAGAGGCATCCGGTGCTGCAATCAGATTTCTTTTTTTAACATGATTGAAGTGAATTGCTTATTGCACCAATAATTAGACGATCTCGCTTTTTAGCGCTAAACTCCCGTTCCATATAAAGAATTGACCTAAACAGGAATTCTCTTGAAATTCGTCGCACTAACACAAAAGGAAAATCACTCGTTCCTGAAATTTCTATTCAAAAGATATTCTTTGTAGTCTCTGAAAATTCTAGTCTCTGTCCTCCATTTGATGTTAGGTTATCTTTTTCTGTTTATACAGGTTTATGGAACACCCAATCCAGCCACCCCTGGGGGTTACGGAGGACCGTATACCCCCAACACCCCAGGCGGGGGGATGTACGGCTCGGAACCTAGTTATTCACCGTACACGCAGTCGCCATCTCCAGCCGGCTTTGGTAATCCCATGACTCCTGGGAGTATTGCACCAGTATCACCCGCGTATAATCCTCTCACACCTGGGGCAGGCATGGAAGAGACACAAGCTGACTGGGTTACTACTGACATTGAAGTGCGAATAAATGAGAATCACGAGGTAAGCTCATTGAACGTCATCTTGATCTGTTGTCAAGCAACATTGCTGAGGTTACGCTTGGATTCTACGAAGGAATATTTTTGGATTCAGGTTTATACCGTTTCAAAGGAAAATGCAATTACAGTGGAACTCAGTTAATACAGTCACCAATGGGCCATGAACATTTGGCCGTATTAACTGGTGGCTGTATTCTAGGGATAGGATCAAATTTTATGACTAGCCTGTTCCTTGATAAGCATTCAAAATCCAGATTTAAATATTAAAAAATTTCGGGTGGCCGTGTAAACAGGGTAAAATTATAAAAATCGTACAGGTTGTGATTTCAGAATGTGGCGGTATAAACGGGATGGCCGCATTTACCGGTCTTCATACAAAACCATGTATGGCATTTCGCCGGGACAGAAAAGACTGGCCGTAATAACGAAGTGAACTTAAGGCAGAGTTCACTGTACAACATGTGGAGAGTGGAATCACTTTCTATGTTAGTTGCAGTTTGGTTGCTCTCGTTTGTCGTAAAATTAGCCATTGACGTGTTGGTTGAGAATCGATTTTTTTGGCGTCTCACTATCCCGCTAGTTTTGATCACGTAACTTACATATTGTTATTCCTAGGACCCACAGCTGATGGACAAAAAGGGCGTGGTCAGAACAGTGTCCGGGAACACGTGCACAGTTTATCTTTACGATGAGAAGCGTGACGTCAGCGTCTCTATTAACAACGTAGATCCGGGTGAACCAGTTAAACAGGATAAGGTGTGTGATACATTTATAATTTATACCGTAGCGTTTATTGCTGTCCTCACACTGCACTAATTGTGATGTTTGTTTGTGTCTTATTCTGCCGTATCTTGTTTCTTTCAGGTGAAAGTGATCTTTGGAGATGACCGTGAGCGTGTAGGGACTCTGATTAATATCGATGACCCAGACGGAATTATTAAGATGGATCAGACTGATCAACTCAAGATTCTCCCGCTCAAATACTTGGCCAAACTTGGTCCGACAAACATTTGAACTCCCGCTTAACAGTAATGTCTGTGCTGACTGGTACACGTTCTGTTGTTGCGCTTAACTGTCCTAAATAACTGTTGTATAGTTCACACAAGGATGAACACAAAGGATGAAATATTCTTGTACTTGAGTAATGCAATAATGGAAGGACGAGGTGAATTCTTACCCCTCATTGGCAAGGAAGGCTAAACTGACATGTTAGTTGTTGTTTTGTTGACCCATAAAGTCAAAAGTAACCGAGTTTGTTAAGCGAACTAAATTGACTTGTTCCTATAGAAAATAAACTCCTAGTTAAAGATATTTCTGCCTCTTTAATTTGAATAGAGTGCATTAATAATCTTAAATTTATTCAAACGTGTTGGAAACACGCTCGCAGTTTGAGAGGACGAGGACTTGAAAGCGATTTTTTGAAGAATACAAATATACGAGCCCTAGCTAGCACGCTAGCTAGCTCTCTCCAAAGTTTTTCTTGGGAGAGCCGCCAGCTTGGCTGCCAGCCAATTGGACCGTCTGAGAATCAAGTTACTCTAGAAGAGACGACCGTTTCCTTCACCACAGGAGGAGGATATTTATACCTGAACGCAACGTTATTCTATTGTCGCAGCGCTGTTCGCTCATGATGTGTGAGGTTTCGTGCAATGTGGAAATCCTTTTTGAGATTTAAAGTGAATTCTCCCATTTGAATTTTTGCTATTTTTTGTTTCGGTGTTAGCTCATAATTTCAGCATGGCAGGGGTTTGGTGATTCTGACTACACACTCACACGAGACATGCAATGTAAATAGTTTAATGAGTCGTCTGTGGTAGATATATTCCGTCTTACAACATAATCTGTTCCCTTACAAATTCCAACTATTGGTTTGAACAATTTGAACCTGTACTGCGTCAGATACGAAGAACCACGCACTAAGAGATGTGGAAACGTATTCCTCATCTAATTTAGCAGTACGAGACCCCGAGGAAAGGCTACAAAATCAGTAACGTTCAACATTAACAATTATAAAAACAAGCTGTTTATAACAAAAACGTAATAAGAAAGAGAACGAAGGCGAAGACTGACTAGCCAAGAATGACCTTCATCTTCCGCCAAATGCCCAAATAGTCTCTAAACGTCCAATGAAACACTGCGAACCTCTCATCGTGCCTTAAGAATGATAATTTCTGAATAATTCGTCTCTCAAGCCAAGCCAAGTTAGAATTTTAAAACAACGAAAATCACCTATTGATTACGGATCCACCCTTTTTTCCAATCTTAGAAGGATCCTGACGCGCGGAATCCCGTCAGATCCCAGATCTTTATTTTTATTGGCCCCAGTCGTGGCTATACTCAGTCCACTACATGCACTTAACAATGTACTCCTTTCTTTATCCCAAAACTAACCTGAACTTAAGTAAGTTTACTTTTGCATAGGGTTCTCAGTTAAGTTAACATTTAGATTTGAGATGGCATGAATAAGGATTTGCTTTGGGTAATTCAGATATTCCAGATGACTGAGATAACTAACCAACCAACAAAAAAAGAAACAAAATAAATGAGCAAGACCTTTCCCAAGAAATCTGCTCATTCCAACAAGCATCCCCTTCCTTCTTCTATCAACTTCCTTAATGCGTTAAGGTTTAACACGCCTCTCGGACGCAATCCTAAGACGCATTGCAGACCTATTTTTAAGACACCGCCTTCAAAGGAAAACCACTGGGATGAACCAGATTGAGTTTTAGCAGAACGTAACAAGAATTTGATGATTTATGTTATTTTATCTTAGTCGACGGGTTGGAGCGACTTGTGCCAGATTTCTTCGATACAAATAGCAATGTCAATCATCAATTCTCCGATTGTCTCTTGCGTGCAAACTTCCTTTCCGTAAATGTCAGTTCAGTTTGAATTTATGTTTATTTGTTCTGATTTGAATATTAACTTAATTTAACACAAGGGAATTTTAAAATGGTATTTTATTTCACCCATTGTATTTTAAACAACTTGCAGATATAATTAATTCAAGAAATATTGCTGCGCTTAGTGCAGTAGACTGCACAAAACGTGGAAGAACTGAAATATTTCAATAACTGCTTTATAATTTTTTTTTGTGATTTGAAATAATTGTGAATTGAATATTTCAAAAACTATATTGCATTCTTTAAAAGAATTTGACTTGGCATCGCGTCCATAACAACAACACCTTACAGCTAGGGCTAAGCCCCTTGGAACAGTTTTGACTTTCTGTGGTTTAAAGGCGTGATGCGCATTGGTCGCATCAAAGCGAGTCAAGCACGTGCACGTGCTTTCCATAACGCGCATGTCTTCGGGAATGTAAACAACAGCTTTGACAGCAATACATTTCATTCCTGCAGTTGATGAGGTGTTCTTAGTCTGGTGTAGTCTCGAGCTATCAACATTTCCTTTTAATACTTAACAATGGCGAAGTTGAAAACGAAGTTGCTGATTTTAGCTGTACTAGGTGTCGTTTTAGCTGTATTTTTTCCGAAAATCAAATCGGCGTACGGGAAACATATAAAACCTCACGCAGATATAGCGGCAAGCTTCGTGAAATTCATCAAGGATTTTCACATTTTTGGTTATCACATTCCGTGGAAATATGTGCTCCCTGGGTTTGCTTTGTTCCTGGCCGTGCAGTTATTTAGGGTGAGTATTACTTTATGTACTATTATGGTTCAAACGTTTTTCTTCGCTTGTACTTCCAGTTTGTGCTTGTTAATTTTCGATCTTAAGCTTATTAAACTTTTACTTCCAATCAGCAACTCAATTTACTTGTGAAAAGTGCTAGATTTTTTTCTTTCTCTTAGAGTATTAAGCGTCTGCATGTTGACTTGCAAAAAGTTCCGCAAATGCTAATGTATAAATAGCGATTTAAGGCATTTGCATAAAAGCTTTTGGCCAGACACCTGTCACAAACAGTTGTAAAAGATTGTTTAGAACAGTTAACGCAATTGTCACTGCGTTGTCAATTTAACTTCCCGCATGAGAATTGCTTTTTTTTTTACTAAAAATTGCCCTTTCTGAAACCAAATTGTGAAAAATTGCAGACGTATACTGGAGGGATTGTTTGGTTTCAATATAATGTTTACAAGCAATAAATTGCTGTGAGGTGTTATTCTGAGACAGATGTGTAGCTAGGGTGGGGTGGATTGGAAAACCCTGTACAGGAATTTCTTTTTGCCTCTTATTAAAAAGTTTATTTTACCACTTATGTTAAAAAGTTGGAATTGGAGATTTCAAGAAAAATCCAAACATTGTTCAATATGTTTTGCTTTAGACAAGAACCCTCATTTTCCTATATATTGCAAATGTAAATGTTAGGTTAATAATTTAGTAGTACCTTGAGTTTACAAGCCACTCCTTGGTTACATGTTGTGTTTGCGTTTCTGGGATTTTTAACAGGTACCTGAATACTACCTATGGTTTTGGAATATTTTAAAATTAGTTTGAGTACAAAGTTCGCACAAATCTGTGTTGGTATTTTTCCATAAGAATCTTTAAAAAATATAATTATTAAATGTAAAGCACTATACAACTTGTAATTAGCCAGAGATATTACAAAATGAACAGGAATATTGAAAAACTCAATATACTAAAAAGGCAATATTGTAGGCTGAAATATGTGTTTTTTTTATAACAGAGACGACGTCGGCTTAAGAAGCTTGCAGAAGAACAAAAGAAAAAAGATCAGACTTTTATGACAGAGGATGAAGGTAGTTTTCATTTTTGTGTCATTAAGATTATCCAGTTGAACTTGCTGATTTTTTTACTGATGCTATTTTTAGCCTTATAAAACTGGCACGTGGCAGAAATATTAATATCTGGCCCCTTATGGAAGGTTTTTGGGCTGAACCCCCCTCCTCCACACTTTGGAAATTCCAGCTTTCTTTTCAAATTTTTGCTTTTTTTCCCTCCCCCTCCCCTAAATCTCATTGGAATCTCCATTGACCTTCCTTGGGCTGGGTATTGTTTTTTCTGCAACTGCACAATTAGTTTTATGACTGTGTGGCAACAGTAGTGAAGCATAAAAAAAATATTGGAAACCTAGTTAAAGAATAAATCCATCTCACACTCGCTACTTATCTGCAGATTGAGATGCCTGCAGTTGACTCTGCTCAAGGAATGTAAATTTTGCAATTGAAAACAAAAATATCACTGGTGACTGCATTATGGAAGAGCATGGTGCAAATAACCAAGTGCTTATCTCCCAATTCTTGATTTGCAATACAATATTATTATTTATAAGCGCACAGATGACTTAGCTAGGACACACATGTTTAAGGAAGGCAATGATAAACTTGAACTGACTAATATTAGCTTAAGATATTCTGTCCATGATATTTTGTATGTAGTTTATAATAATGATTATCTGAAGCATGATGTTGATGAGTCGCGTCTTAATTCACACAGCCTGCATTCCCCCTGCTATCCATGAGAATATAAATCATGGCACCAGTTGGCAGCGTCTTTGGTAGTTGGGTTTATCTTGCACCTTCAGAAAGTAGCGGAACTTTCCAAGCACATTATTTTGATGTGATGGTGACCCAAAATTAATAATAATTCTAATCTGTTTTAAAAGAATTTTTTCCAAAAAAAAAAATTGTCACAAGATTTGATACTTGCCAGTGTGTTTTCCCTTTTTGTTTTTTTTATATAATTATATACTCTGAGCCAGTGAGGTGCAATTTGTGTTTTAAACATCAACTGGTTTGTGGTATGCACATCAATGGGCTTGAAAAGCAAATTTGATATCTGGGAGTATACTGGCCTGCAATAAATTGTCTATTAGTCTTCTCAATATATCATATCACAAAACATCCTGCATCTTCATTGTTTTCTCAATGCATTTACTAATTCTGCTAACTCATACAATTTCAATAAAATAAACATAAAACTGTTGTATTAGATATGTTTAAAATATTACAAGCCTAAGTTGATACTCTGTCACGGTGGCTTCTGGATCATATATTCATATACCTAGATTTTCTTTGCTGTGAATCTGCTTTCTAATCAGTTGTGGGTAGCAGGGAGAATGTATGGCTTTTCTTCAGTTAACATTAAAAATTAATACTCTCATTAGTTCATTTCTGTTAACCACTCTTACTAATTTTCTTCTAATTTATACCTTGCTATAAATCAATATGACATATATTTTAATTAATAATTTTCCTTTTAACCTTTACATTTTCCAGTGTCTCAGTCCTCTTGCCTTAAAGCAAACATCCTTACTTTTCTTCATAAAATAAATGGTACTAAAAATAAATTTTAACATTCATAACTAATTGGCATACAACTATAGAAATGAAAATATCTTGGCCAGGGGTCGATTGACTTTGAAAAATTCCACCTTCCCCTTACAGTGCATACCACAAACCATGTTGCAAAATCTGAAAAAGTTGCCAACACTGTCCCACCTGCCAACCTATCAGATCTGTCAACAACGGGAAATCGCGTACGGACATACACATATTGGCCTTCAACGAGCTCTGTTAATGTGTTTGAACTAGCCAGGGCAGGGTTTGTGTTTACCGGAATGGATGATATAGTAAAATGCTACAAGTGTCAGGGCACCCTTAAAAAGTGGAAACCTGGAGATGATCCCTTGGAGGGTCACAAAGAATTCTACCCTGATTGCCAGCATGTCATTGCACTTGATGCTATTAAAAAGCCAATTAACACTGAAACCCAACTGGAAGACTTGCTATCTGTGTGTGATGGAGTAGGTTATCGTCTACAGCAATTGCGTGCCATCCAGAGTAAGGCATCAGGAGTAGAGCCAGGTAGGGAGGATCTTTGTAACACCGGGGAATCCAATGAGTGTGTTTGTAACAGGGCATGGTTTAACAAGTAACAAGTGCAGGTGTTCCAAGTTTGCTGTTGTCGCCTCAAGGATTCAAATTTCCTTTCAATGATGCTATATAAAGGAAATCATATGATAGGGATAATATGCACTTTCCAAATAACATCGCATGTGCTGGAAGAAAAGGCATTTTCTTTATTGTAATACAAAAATATTTATTTATATTTATTGGGGGATAAAGATTAAACAAAAAAAATTGCACCTTGTTAATTCTACCAATAAATTATGTTTCATTGTACCAACAGCTAAGAAGCATCTGACTGAACTCCAGAAGAGACTGGACACTACTGAGCGTACCATGCACCTTGTTATGAAACAAATGGAAGCTGTGACAAAGTGCCTGGCCAAGACACTGGCTGATGACCCAGCCATGAGTGGAGATAAATCCTTGGCTGAAATCACAGAGGGGCTTGTAAACTTAAAGGAGAGCAATGTTTAAAGACTTCACAAAAAAAGAGCACTTGCACTTCTCAATATTCTGGAAAATTCATAATCTTAAATTATCTAGAGAATATGTTTGCAAGAAAAACAAATTGGGGTCGATGTGCATTGACACTTTATGATTTCACAAATGAACTTGATTTGCCCAAGTTTGTTACAGCAGGATGGCTCAATCAGTTCTGTAGCAGCTTGGTTACATGATGCAATCATTGTGAGATCAGCGGGAGTTCTGCTTTGGATGCCAGTAAAGATTTTATTAGAATATGTAATTTTTGATTGCTGTTCAGTAATTTTATATTCACTGTTAACTACCAGAATTAAGCGATGGGTGAACAGAAATAATTTGCTTGGAAAGCAATTTGTAAATGTTGGTGAATATCTAGTAAGGAACTACCAGTAATCAAAAATTTAAAATGAAACAAAATTTGAAAATATTAGTGACAAATATTTTACAGCTTTTGTTAATGGTTTAATACAGTTGTGATTACCTTAACTTATTTATGCACTCAGAAACAAGTTATTTATATCCTTAGGCAAAATGTAATATTGTTTATTCTTGAAAATAGACAAAGAATGAGAACTGAATAAATTATTTATTATTTAATGATAAAACTAGGAAGGTAAATGGGAACTTTGTAAAATCTTGAAATCTGTTTTGACAGTAATGTTTTCTACTAAGAAATGACTGCCTGAAACATTTTATCAAATATAGATATGTCGTCAACAAAGACAATTGAGCTGAACCATTGTTTTAGGATCTCATGAGTAGTAACGTACAAATGATTTGATTTCTTTTATTATAGGTTTCATATCTTTCTTTTTAAACCTTTTCAAAGTCTGGTTTTGGGCTAGCACATTTTTGAAAATAAAACTTCTTTAAATTATCTTCTTGTTGGAATGCTGTCTAATATCCGAGACAATAATAATTATTCGATTGATACTTTTATTGGGACAACACAAGCACAGAGTTAGCCCTGAGTTTGCTTTGAATGGCTTCTTTAATTAAAAGACTTCACTTGGATACTGTTATTCCTCCAACAATTTATTTCCCCTGCACTATTTACCTGGCTTGTTTCTTTCACATTTATGTACTAACCTGATTATCAAGTGTCCCTAAAGGGAAGGGAGAGGGTAGAACCTTCCCTCCCCCGTTACGTTTGAAAAACCTGATACTCTGGATGTGTGAGTACACATTTATATTAGTAGTACTTCCAGGGGTAGTGAGAGTGGGAGCCGTGGTGCTGTAATCGTTCTGTAGTGTGTTGGACTCTACAGCAATTATTTATCACAGTGCCATGAATGAGTACTATCAAACCACAAGAGGGGCTTCCCAGGAAAGTGAATGAGTACCATCAAACCCTAAGAGGGGCTAAGCGATTAACACGATTCATCATAGCCTTGATGAACGATGTCCTCAAGACTCTCGCCTCTACGAGGATACACCAGTGTGTT
>OMLO01005016.1_pt1 | contig 11097 bp, 14 predicted proteins | sample 1674811 | NCBI WGS metagenome assembly OMLO01 (sample SAMN06265003, study PRJEB25207) | coral metagenome | isolation source: Coral host | place: Mexico:La Bocana,Puerto Morelos, Mexico | collected 2008-11-13 | reverse complement strand
AATCATCAAGGCTGGACTTCAGTAACACAAACTAATTGGAACTTATGTATTGTAGTGTGGTATATGCGTTTATAGAACTAGATTCACAAAAATTAATACATGTACAGGCAATGCATTTGCGAATAGAACATATGCACCAATCTAAAAGGGGACATATTCTTTATGCATTCAGATTATCACATAGTAGATAGGTCATATATTTCCAAACTACTTGAATCATTTGCACTAACTTTAATACAAACTAGACTCATTAATCATAGTAGATGGCAAAACATACTCTTGAAGAATAGTTTTGAATTCTATTCTCAAACCATAGCTAGCCTATACATCGAGCTTATCCAGGACGTGGGAAGCGGCGGCAATCGTGATGCTCCTGAAAATGAACACCCTCCACCTGCTGGTGATCCGTGACCAAGTAAGAGCTGCTTCTGATCGATTCTGACAGCATGGGCTTGGTCAGTGGGTGAGTTTTGCCAACACACTATATGGATGTAACAAAAAGAATATGTATAGTTGTGTCAAGTTTAGTTGAGGTTTTCTAAACCACCCTCGCCATACAAATGGATTCAGAGATTCACTATTATGATCTTGAATCGAAAGAATGAAGTACAGTGTTGGATGGACTGTTTTGGCCCACACTTTTAATTATGCACAATAGCGGAGCTGAGCTGGCTTACTTTTGCAGTGTTTGTGATACATAATCGCAGACTTAGTCCTGCTTGTGATGTCTCAGCTGGAAAGCGAATCTAGGGATACTGGATGCAAAAATCTGAACTGAGTGCATGAGCAGGTGCAACATGTAAGTTGATTTTTAATCAAAGACTTGCTGATACCAGTTTTCAATCTACAGAAAATATCATAGCTGTACGCATGAGATATGAAACGTTTCCTTGGTCCACCAATCAATGACTACAGCCTTACATGAAGCTGCTTGAGACATGCTGAATGCAAGTTTGGATTGATAGGTGGTTTTTGGCTCACTCACTGACCAGCTTGCGGTCTAGCAATTCCCCCTCGATCTTCAACTGAAGACTTCAAGAGCCCCTTGGATTCCACAGAAGATTCCAACAGTTAGCTAGTAGAGGTAGGTCAAATTCATTATCTGCAGAACAGGGCAGCACATCAGTGATCCAAATGATTCAATTTCAATGAAAGGATCCATTCTGAATCATTCCAGTAGTGTTCAGGATATTATTATTTCAACAAAATGCTGACAACAAAATAGTCTGAGTGTTCCTCATACGTATTTGGCAATCTCGCTTCAACAACCAAGGTGTCAACATGGACAAAGCTACGCCGACCGTATGGTGCTCGCCGCCTTGTAGCTCATGGTCCAAGATGAGTTCGGTGGCATGCAAACGTAGCCAGGAATGGGGTCATTGGGTTGGTAACATGTATCAATGGGATTGGGACAAGTAACAAAAGGGAACACTTGTTTGTTTGTTTGTTTGTTTGTTTGATTGTTTCATTGGTTTGTTTGTTTGTTTTTGTTTGTTTCTTTGTTTGTTTGATTGTTTCATTGGTTTGTTTGTTTGATTGTTTCATTGGTTTGTTTGTTTGTTTGTTTTTGTTTGTTTCTTTGTTTGTTTGATTGTTTCATTGGTTTGTTTCTTTGTTTGTTTGATTGTTTCATTGGTTTGTTTGTTTGTTTGTTTGTTTGTTTGTTTGTTTGTTTGTTTGTGTGTTTGTTTGTTTGTTTGTTTGTTTGTTTGTTTGTTTGTTTCTTGTGTTTGTTTGCTTGTTTGTTTGTTTGTTTGTGTGTTTGTTCGTTTGTTTGTTTGTTTGTTTGTTTGTTTGTTTGTTTAATTGTTTGAGTGTTTGCTTGATTGAGAGAGGATAGATATCAATACATTTGAGTGTATTTGATGCCATATTGCTAGCTGCCAGCTTCAAATGACCACTGACCTCAAGAACTAGTTTAGGTAGTTAGTGTCCACAGCTCCTGGAAACACGACAGGACACAGGGAGCCTGCAAAAAGATGAGAAGGAACACAAGGAGACAAGAGCAGTATTGGGTGGGAATGCAAGTCAATGGGTGTATCTTTCCGAGATCGAATGCAAGTGGAAAACAAAAAGGGTTTTAAGAATGCTTTTGTCTGAATCCCCCATCAGTTGTTGGTCTCATCAGCCAGCAACTTTGCAGGAGTCCGAAAGCGTGGATCACGTGGCGCAGGAGGTGATGGGCGGTAACGATACCTGGTCCCTTTTGGTATCTGAGCATCGTGTACAAAATGTTCTTTTTCGTTTTTTGGAACCAAAAGAATCATGGTCTTTGCTTGGTAGTTGCTTTGATACCTATGAATGGGGATCAGTAGCCACGTTCAACACGGCCTCGCAACGTGAAACAGGCTGTAATTTGATTGTATCTGACCTCCATTATGCAGCCCAATACCGGCTGTGGGGGTACAATCATAGCTAGCTGGTCAGTTGAAAAGGCATCGATATACATATATATATATATATATACAGATATGACTATAAACCTACACATGGTCTCGAAAGGTCAGCAGAAAAAATGGTTGGGAGCTAGGCCGATACATGCAGACTCAGGATGGTGTTTTCAGGATTTACCGGTACTGAATGACATAAATAACCTTCCAAAACCCCAAAAATCGAAAGTATGGTTATACGGGCCCAAAAGTATTTTGGGGAAACCATTGCAGAGAACCCGGAAGGCCCAAGAGCTTACTAACAATCATTTGGGGAATAGGCTTGCTCACCTCAAGGGTTGGCTGGCGCAAAAATCCACTTGGTGTATTTGTAATAGTGAGGGTTGGGGGAGTTTTGGTCCGGAAAAGATATCGAAAGGGAATGTACTGTATTCATCGAGTAGATGCTTTTGAATTTGACTACTGGTTGGTTTCAATAAAAAGAACCAGGGGTGAACAAATTAAACAACCCAGCATGTGTTGAAAATAGACTGGTACCTCCCCAAACCACCTTGTCAAAAATGAATTACAAAAGGGTTCTGACAGTGCAAAAGCATTGCAACAAGGGTTGCCCATTTGTTTTGAAAGAAACCTGATAGCGATGGTGGTTGGTCGAGGTGTTCACTTTGTGGTCAGGCACATGTCAAGAGTTAGTATATTACATTACTATGACCATGATTCGATGATGATAGGGGAATATGGATGACTGACAATGCAAAAAAAGGTGTATTTTTATTCATGATGATGATCAGGAAAGTATGAATTCTGAACACCTGATGAAGGTACTGAAATAGCCATATCAAACTGTTGCTCAAGTCCCGTTTTGGGTGTATGATAAAGTTCAGTATATCAATTGGTGTCATGTGGTCATCCATTACATACAGCGGCGTAGTGAAAGGAGTTCCCATGAGGTAATGATACAACTTTGGATCCTGTGAACTAGACTTTAGGATTATAGAGTATATATACACAAGAGAAAACACAATGCAAGAACCCATGCCCCATGACCTTGCTTGATTTTTCTGATGAAAGTCAAAATGGTGAATTGCCATTGAATACACGTATTAGTAAACCGGGTGGTATGAATCTACATCTTTTGCAGTTTGTTTGAAATCAACGAACACAGTTTCCCATGAATGTATGATTGTTTCCATCAAAAAGAAGGATCAAAACATGAATCAATAATTCCACCCTGTGCTAAAAAAACAGACCTGACTCTGATTCTGCTTGGCCTTGCCCCACAGGAACATGACGAGCTCAAATCAATGTCAAGAGCGGCGTTCTTTTGCAGTGCCATGGACAGCTATTTGTCCAAAGGTACTTTAATCCAGGACTACTTGGGATCCAGAAGGGTGGAGAGCAGGATGCCTTTTTGAGGAATCCAGGGGAATTCCCAGAATTTTCCAGTGGATTTTTGGGGGTGGTAAAATGAATCATTTTCTTTCATTTCTGATGGCCCAACCCAAAATGCTTAAACATGTGGTCCGCACCGTGCTGGCTCAGTGTCATCGTACTGGCTCAATGACAACGTACTAGCTCAAGGCATCGTGCTGGCTCAATGTCAGCGTACTGGCTCAACTTTTTTTCAAAAAAAAAATTGCAAAAAAGTTGAGCCCGTAACGTCACGTTGAGCCAGTAACATCAGCGATTATGTAAGGAACGAATACATAAATGCTAATGTTACTACCTCAATGTCACCGTACTGGCTCATTTTTTTTCGTGTTTTTTTTGTTGCGGTTTCACGGAGGAAAAAAAAACGTTGAGCGCGTAACGTCGTTGAGTTCGTAACGTAGGTCTGAGCCCGTAACATCCACTGCCGAAATTGGGGGACCCTGGTGTTGGATCAGTGCCAATCAATTCAAAATTTCACCAAATATATTAAGGATTGGAAGTGGAAACTGATTGAAATTGCAGTTGCAAGAAGACCACCATTGCAAGTATGATGGCCCCTTTTCAACTTTTTTTGGAGATGAACGTAATCAACATTCTTCTTTCGCAGGTTCAAGTGCCAAGGACAGATCTGCAATGGAACTCAGAAGATTAATCAAAAGCAGTGATATGATATTGCCCAACCAGAATCAGGTTGACAATTAATTACTTGTGTTTGCCAGGGTGAGGCAACCATGAACAATTAAATTGATTCTAGAATAGATTCATCACGTAACAATGATGACAGTGAGAACATGAGTTTGACAATCATTGGGTTGCAGAAATATCTCAGTGGATCTGATTCTGGCTCTCGGGTGAGCTCAGAAGCAACACCAGTGGCCAGTGGTTTCGCAGCTATGGCGGAACCAATTGATGCTGAGATGCAAGATTCCTTGGAACAGCAAGATGACCCTGAGGTGCTCGCAAGTCAATGCATGGACAAAATCTGAATTTTGAAAGTAGGTGGATATATCTTTTAACTTTGAACACATTGCATTTTAAGTTTGCTCGATTTGATGCTGCCACCATCATAGTCTAATTACAGATGGATCTAAAGGAGGCCAGCTGTACAAATCAAAACCATTCATTGAATGTGGGATTTGGCATCAATCAACCAGGTAATTATAGAATCAGAGCACGGCCATTGTACTTTTATATATAATATATGTTTATATACAAAGGCTTGATATGTGAAAATAACAAGGTACCCCAAAAAGGGCAAAACAACTCAATTTGCAGTTAAAAGAGAGTTTGCATTTCCACATAGTTGGCATTTCAACATTTGGAAGAGTGTGGATCTAAAAGTAATGCTCTTTCACACTGATGTTTGGGTTTGATCATGTATTTCCTATTGGGCCCGCAGGTGTTTTATAATATTAATACTATCACTATGATGTAATAAAAGCCTGAAATGGAAATAGTGCTAGTGACTCGACAATCTGAAAAGGTATATTTTTTGGTCTTCTCACTAGTAATATCCCCTGATCAGGCTGCGAAAGTACGAGCAGTCTTCAATATGCTTGGCCAATTTGTTCTCGAACCTGATGGTATGGCTCAGAAGATTCGGCAATTAGAGGTCATTGTCAATAGCAACCGTCATTTATCATCTCTGAATGGCAAACTCTCTCAGGAATGCTTGGCTACAGCGATTGACATGATCAGATCCAAGTGCTTCTTCGCAATTCGTCCACACGACACCATTTGCGAGCACCCGAGTGTCTTGGTGCGCGAGCTGCAGAGTTTGGAAGCGGATTCGGTGAACCACCAGCATACACGGTCCTATGAGCAGTTGTACAAACATTTTGAGGGCATCTCCTTCAGTGTATTGAAGGCATAAGGGTGTGGTGAAAGAAAAACAAAGTAGGTACTTAATATAATGTACAGGGAACACAACGTATTGTAGGATACAAAAGAAAATCATCCCATATTTGCCACTCAGGTTTGTTTGTATTTTGAAATTTTGATTCAACAGCTCTTCCAGATTCCTTGTTTATATTGGTGGAATACATATTAAGTAGTTAGTGTTTCAAATATCGTTCAAACAACCAATACCCCAGGTGTCTGATGATGTGTCAGAGAAGCTCAATGGATACAAGCACATGTTTTTGGTTTCGGACTTTTGGCGCCAAGTGTTTCGATCCCCTTTCTACAATTGGTTTAGCAAAAACTGGTACAGCACTGCCACCATTGCTATTCGCAACCATTGGGGAATTGGAATGCATCACCTTCAGCGAGAATCTTCATTCAAGGGAACCAAAGAAGATGAGCCTTCCCAAAAAATCTTGGCTCTTCCCTTTGCTGCTGCCACAGGGGCAGGTGTTATCACTTTGTTGGGGATTTTGGGGCAAAACCGTGGGCTTTCCAAAGAGTGCCAGGAAGGTGCTATCCAAGTTTTGGCTCGTCTTTGCAGTTGTATCAAACAAACCTCCTTGACCATTCGTGTGCTTCCTGATTGGTCAGTTCGTGTCATTGATCTTTCTGTTCAAATGGATACCTTCTTCGGGTATAATGGTGAGCACCCTGACAAGGCTATGAAACAAAGGATCCTTGTTGCAATTCAAAGATACTGTTTTTATTTCAGGTTTCACCATGAAAGTTTTGTTGTTTAAATAGGTTGGTTCACCCAAAAAGGAAAAATAAAAACACCCCAAATCTATTGTGATATGATTGGCTCTCATACACTCATGTTTGTTTAGGTGGTGGAACCACGGTGCATTGGGTGAGTGGAGAACCTCATGCAAGGGAAGTGTTCCCCTTCATTACTTCCTGTGGTTTTGGTTGAGAATGTCACCCCAAGAGGATCCTTTCGATGAGTGGCTACCAGTGGCTCGATGCCAACGTCGAATCATTCATCAAGTATCCCAACTTATAGACGAAGGGTTACTAAGGGATTCAGCATTGAGTGACCGCATCCGTTTGGAGAACGCTGCAGGGGAGACAAATGTGAAACTTCGATCATTGCAGGTGAAACAGGAACTTCTTCGAAGGTTTCTTGCTCGCAACAGCGGGTTTGTTGCCACCCAAACAGGTGGTAACGCTGACCTCATTGAACATGGTCTTGTCCCAGATACTGGCAAATCAAACAAGGGCAGTGTCGCAGCAGGTCATTTTGCAGCAGTGTATTGGGCAAGGGCTAGTGAGGTGGTTACCAAACAGATGATGAAAGTTAGGGCCAAAAACCGTTTGGGTGTCTTCGCATTCCCTTCAATCGCGGTCTACCACGACGCATCTGATGTGTGTAGCAAGGAAGTTGCCCGACTTTAATAATTCAAAGTATTTGGGATCATTGTTGTTTTTGAGTCTGTCAATGTACACATCAAAAATGATAACACCAAGTCAACTTCTGAACATTTTAGTAAGGTTGTTACAACTCGATGCAACCCCCAATATGATGTTGGTTCATCTAGCGCAACATTGGTTTGTCTGACCAACTTTGTGATCTTTTTCCAAGCATAATAGCATCCTTCATTGACCAGAAATACCTAGGACCTTGATTAGAATACTTGTTGAACAGGTTTCATAGATAAGGGTTGTTTATAATGATCATTTTTACCCCGGGCATAAGACGGCTTCAAAAGTATTTTCAATATAGTATTTGGTGGATTTGTTTCACTTTATTAGACCGTTTCATCCATTGACAATTGCCATCATCAGGTTCTTCTGATTCAAGTTCAGATCAATGACCTTGTGATTTGTTCCCCACCTATGTTTATGGCTGCTGTGAAAGAAACTGATGAAGCACTTTCGGAGAAGCGGGTGAAATTAGAAGAAAATCCCCTACCTACCAGCGCTGCTTTGCATCAATTGGTGCCAGTTGAGATCGCAAAACGAAAGGCTCCAGATGCTTCAGAGGGCCAAATTGTGGCTGTGCCAAATGTGGGGTTCAAAGGTACCAAGGTGAACGACAAGGTCAAAACCAAGCACATGATGCTTGGGCTGCAAGTGAGCTTGAACAAGCTCCTTGGGTTTCGCTGGTCGGACACAGCTCCGGTCAACCCTTTGCGGCCTTTGCGGCCTGGTGAAGTTCGTCAGGTATACAAAAAACCTTCTGGTGAAAACATGATCTATTACCACACCCCAGAATCAGGGGAAGTGTGTTGGCAAACTACCCAAACATCAGTTTTCAAGAAACACTTGAGAATGGCATCTGTGATGGATGAAGGGTCAAGCAACTATGCTTTGTTTGCAGCCCTGGCTGAACATTGTTCTGTTCTTCCCTTAAGAGATTCTATGCACAAAATGGCACGTGTCCAAGACCTTGCATTCTCTGGTCACGATGCCCTGGTGGAATTCAAGAGGGAAATCTTTGTGTGTTTGAAACTTGATCGTGCACCATATAGTACAAGCCGCTTTGGAAGAAGATTGAAAGAAGCTACCAATGACTATGCTAGCACCATGAATGTTTTCGATGACCCCTTGTTACAACCATTGGTGCATTCAATTGCTGCTGACATTGGTGTTTCAGCCGATGATTTGGATTCCATCAGGGCTTCCATTATGGGATTTGCCAGCCAAGAATCAAAAGGGATGACCAATGACTACAGCATGGGACGATGGGAATCATTCTTTGATGGTGGAAGGATTCTTCTGAGGCACCACTGAAAAGACCGACCCCAAACAGATATAATTGATATTTCTAATTACATCATTAAAGCGATGATACTGAAAATAACAACAATTCAGTTTAGGGTTAATTCGAAACCTACCTGTACTTCCTGGCCAGGCAATGGCACACAAGACTGTTTGCCATCATGGCTGCCAGCGTGTTGGAAGGGGAAAACCCGTGGAACTTTGTCGCAAAGTCACTGCATGATCCCAAAACCAATCAATGGGCAATCATTCCAAGAGTTGCCAGGGTGCCTTTGATTTGGAATCCAAAAACGCATGGTTAGTGCAGTTCAGGCCAAAGTATCAAAAACCATTCATCATAAGTAGGTACCCAAAATGTGTAACATTAACCTTTCAATGGTCAATGGTTGCTGGCTGAATTCGTTTTGGAATAAAAGGATCTAATGCACATTTGGTAAGTAAGGGAAATCATCTTTTGGTGTACTGTGACGTGATAGGGTTGATTTCATACTGTAAACTGTATTACTTATAATATATTTCATACACTTTGTAATGTCACGCCTTTTTTATATTAAATACATATATAATATTTTATTCTGGTGTATATATTGTTTATATACATATATATGTATTAACTATATAATTATAAAGTATAGTATTTTTATCTTAATATTATACACTTTGTAATATCAAAATTGGGGAATGAAATCATCACTTGACCTGACTTGGGCACCAGTACATTCCTTCTAGTTTTGCCTTGTTTATCTTCTAAGGTACTTGCTCAGCCGAACAAGCAATCTCTTCTTGAAGGAATTCTTGCCGTGCTCCGGCCATGTCGCCAGTTCAGTGCCGATGAGGCAGCTCGGAGGAAAGGGAAGAATGGTAACAGTGGATTAGTAACTCAGAAATCAATCAAATTTCAGGATATAATAAAATACTTGAAAGCATCAAGTAAAATAATTTTTAGCATGTCTTGACAAATCCATGTCGATGTTGCGCTGAAACACTCCACTGCTTTAGTGAGGGCACATTCATTTGCAGTTCAATCTAAATCAACACACAACCACACCCATAGAACTACAGGGCAAAACATCTTTGACAACTTGAAAGGTTCCAGCACTGCCTTGGTACCTACTTTGTAGTGACATTACATAATATAGTTACTGACAAATTCAGTCAGTCGCAGCAACCTCTCGCTGAGAATACCAACCTGAAAAATAAAACCTCACGCAGGTTCGCACGAACACTTCAACGACAGCAGGGATCCAGCAGGCCAAAACGGTGCTCACGAGATTTCCAGCATGGCTGCAGCAGAGCATCTTTGATGCTTTCAGCTCTGCAACTTTGGAAAGGATGGGGTGTGTGCACAGCTTTGTTGGGCTCAATGACATTGGGAATACCACTGACGAGTTTGATACACTCCAACTTCATGGGGCCTTCCTTCTCAAATTTGTCAAGCATTTGCATCGTTTTCGACAATATCATGAGACCATCCCATACTGTTGCAATGTATTTCTGGACTTGGCTACAGAAACAGATCGCAAACTTGCAAGAGAAACATTGGATATCATGAGACAGCAATGGATTTTCATTATTGAGATGGAAAAGAAACATGCGAAGTTCTTGAAAGATATCCATTTTGTACGTTGGCAAGCCTTCAGGGAGATTCATACAATGGCAGAAGAAGAACAATACTGTCTTAGCCCCAAATTCCTTGCTTTGGTGGAGGCCTACTTCCCAGGAAGGCAAAACACCATAGGATTGGAGCATACATTTGGGGTACTTCGCGATTGTGAAAGCAGGCATTCCCGACATAAACAAGGCTCCAATGCACAGATTTGCGCAGCTGCTATTCGGACAACAAACAACTTGTTTCAGGATGAGGCCAAGGTAGTGGAAACAAACCCTGGTATGATTGCTCAAGTCCCAGCTACCTATTCCCAAGCCATCTTGAAAAAGGATTGTTTGAGTCCCTGCAAAACACCTCTTGGGGAGTGTGGGCTTCCCAATGCCAATGAGATCATCAAAGCTGCAGAGACACGTACCAGTGCCTTCATGTTGGTGCAAAAAAGCCTTTCCCAATTGAAAGCCCACCAAATTGCTTTTGAAAATGATGTCACCACGGACTACTTGTGGGTATCTGGATTGATGCCAGAGGGTTCTGTGACTAGGCTAGCAATCACACATACTGTAACCAGATTTGTTGTCTTCAATGTATGTGGCCCCTACTACTGACTGATGTTTGGCACTCATAGAAAGAGTTGTGATTGATGACAGGGTGTGAATGATGATGCATGATCATTGAGGAATTGGTTTCAATATGTCAATTATAATCAAATGATCGATGTATCCTGTTTTTGGAACATTTCTAAGTAACACATGACAATGATTGTGAACTTTATTCACTTCGTTGGTGATAGGCGATGATGATGACAAGGAGGATGATGACGATGAGCAAGATGATGATGATGATGATGACGATGATGATGATGATGATGATGATGATGATGATGGGGAAGAGGGGTGATGATGATGGGGAAGGGGGGTGATGATGATGGGGAAGGGGGGTGATGATGATGGGGAAGGGGGGTGATGATGCATTGATGCAATGACTGGCGATGATGATGATGATGTGCCAAGAGGATGATGAGGATGACGATGGAGAAGAGGA